>CEOK01161184.1_pt1 | contig 13588 bp, 12 predicted proteins | sample 427001 | NCBI WGS metagenome assembly CEOK01 (sample SAMEA2591108, study PRJEB7988) | marine metagenome | isolation source: saline water (ENVO:00002010), including | reverse complement strand
TTGGATGCCCGACGCCCCTGACGTGGCGTGCTTTTCTTCTCTACTGGTATCGGTTTGCGCGATGCCGGTTTGGCTTTAACTGCCTCGGGCCCGGCTTCAATGCCGGCTGAGGCTTCAGCCTGAGCGTTTTGACCTTTGAGTATTAAGCCAAAACCCCTAAGCCGTTCATTAGCCCCTTGACTTAAATTTTGGAAAAACATGCGGGCATGAGCCAACGCCGAAGCCTCAACTGCGCCGGATGTTTCAGGCTTCTTGTTGGTTAACAAGCTTTTCAGAAAGCTGAAAATGGCAACAAGGGCAAAAACTATTGCTTTGATAAATAGCCCGAACCAGCTTGCGGACATTAACGCAAGTGTGAAGCCCGCTACGCCTACTGATAAGGCAGATGCCCAGAGCCATAGCGTGATGGAGCCTGACAGGCTATTAAGCGTGTCACCTAACAGTAGGACAAGCCAGCCGCCAAGGGGGGCAACAAGCGCCTCCCCCAGAACACCACCCGCATGCGGAGCAAAGGAGTCCGAATGAAGCGGTGCAATTGTTGCTGCCATAGATAATAAAATGATGCCACCTACCCAAAGGAAAAATTTGAATATCGGGCGTGCGACGGATGCGTGACGCATATATCGCCACCCCAAAGCGGCTATTCCGGGGATTATGCCCCAGGCGCCATATCCGGCGAATTGATAAAGTAAATCCGCGACGACTGCACCATAGGCTCCAAACCAGTTTTCAATATCTATATTGCCGACACGGTTTAGGCTGGGATCAGAAGCGTGATAGCTGAATAAAATGAGCGTCAAGGAAAGGCTGGCCGCCATCAAGATGATGCCAATGACCTCTTGCCCACGAAAAATCAGGAAGCTGCCCAATCGCCCACGGAGTTCGCTTAAGGTGCTCATCATTCTTGCCATGCTATTTTATGCCTTCCGCCGACAAAATATCATGCATTCTTGGTAAAGCCAATTTCATCTCTGCCATATCCCCGACAAGTGCCACGCGGATATATTGAGCGCCCGGGTTTTCTCCATTTACCTCAGCACCCAGATAGGCGCCCGGCAATACACGGATGCCCCCTTTTTCCCAGAGCAATTTTGTGATTGCTTCACTATCTCCAACATCCAGCCAGAGAAAAAACCCACCCTCAGGCCTATAGAAATTATAACGTGCGCCAAGAATATCCTCAGCCAAATCGATTTTGTCCTGATAAAGCGTGCGGTTTTCTTGCACATGGGCATCATTTGCCCAGCAGAGTGCCGCCGCTTTTTGAGCGGCAATCGGGCTTTGCGGCGCGGCAAGCATTCTAAGTTTAAGAAATTGCTTCATTAGTTTATCACCCCCCACCCCTAAGCCCGAACGGAGACCGGGCAAGCTTGAGCGCTTTGAAAGGGAGTGAAACACCATCAGGTTTTTCAAGCCTTCAGGCCTTTTCGCGGCGACATTTAGAGCCGATATTGGGGGCGATGTTTCGTGCCGGCGGTCAAAAATATCAATGTAGCATTCGTCCATTATCAACAAAAAATTATGCCGTTCAGCGCGAGCCAGCCATTGGTTGAGATAATCCCAGTCGGCTATAGCCCCTTGTGGATTAGCGGGGGTACACATAAAAACTGCGCGCATTTGGTCGAGTGTTTCATCTGACAAGTCAGACGGGTCTGGAAGAAAGCCATTGTCAGCAACAGCTTTCATATAGAGAGGCGTGGCCCCGGCCGCAAGCGCGGCGGCGGCATAAAGTTGATAAAATGGGTTTGGCATCGCCATAAGTTTTTTGTTGGGCCCGTCGGGGGCGATTTGAGCGGCAAGAAATAAAGCTTCGCGTGTGCCGGTGGCCGGGAGAACCTGATGCGGCGCACCATAAATCTCAGGGGTAAGCCCAAAACGCCTTGAAAGCCAGTCACGCGCAGAGGTTTGCCAAGGTTCAATACCGTTAATGGGCGGGTAGTCGCCATAAGTTGAGAGGTTGTCGGCCAGGCAATCCAGTGCGAATTGCGGGGGGGCGTGTCTTGGCGAGCCAACAGCAAGAGATATGGGTTCGACTTGGGCGGTTGGGGTGTCCAGTAAGGCGCGGAGGCGGGCAAAGGGCGACTCTGACAGCCCGGCGAGAACGGCGTTTTGAGCCGTGTCATCTGGCTTCATGTCATCTCCTTTCAATTTTTCTCCACAAACAGACTCTTATAAAAACCACAAAAAAACCGAGGCAAGCATAACCTGCCTCGGCTGATTTGGTCAAAACCAATTACGAAATGCTGCTTAAGCCGGCATTAAGAATTTGTGTTTTATTTCATGCCGCCTTCCGGCTCGGACTGAATATTATGGATTGAAAGGTCAGCGCCCATAATTTCTTCCTCTTCAGTGAGGCGTATGCCGATGGTTTGCTTAAGCACGCCATAAACAACGAGACCGCAAATAAAAGCGTACCCGCACCCGACAACTGTACCGATAAGTTGGGATATGAAACTGACGCCGCCAAGGCCGCCAAACATTTCTAGGCCGAAAATACCGGCAGCAATGCCACCCCAAGCGCCTGCAAGGCCATGCAATGGCCAAACACCTAGGACATCATCAATTTGCCATTTTTCCTGACAAAGATTGAAAAAATGAACAAATACAAAGCCACCAATGCCGCCTGTAACAAAAGAGCCGATGGGGTGCATGATATTTGATCCTGCACAAACAGCGACCAGCCCTGCGAGCGCACCATTATGGACAAAGCCTGGATCTCCCCGCCCGACTATAAGTGCGGCAAGAATGCCCCCCGTCATGGCAAGCAGTGAGTTCATGGCAACCAGACCGGTGACACCTTCAAGCGACTGAGCGGACATGACGTTAAAGCCGAACCATCCTACGCAAAGCATCCATGATCCAAGTGCCAACCAAGGTATGGATGATGGAGGAAAAGCTCGCCCCCTTTCACCATATCTGCCGTGGCGCGCGCCCAGCATCAAAACGGCACCCAGCGCCAACCAGCCGCCAACACCATGGACAACAACAGAACCGGCGAAGTCATTAAAGGCATAACCAAAAGTTGACTCGAGCCAGGATTGGAAGCCAAATTTTCCGTTCCAGATAATACCTTCAAAAAATGGGTATATCAGCGCGACGATTATCGCCGACGCTGCCAGTTGCGACCCAAATTTGGCGCGTTCTGCAATGCCGCCGGAAATAATTGCCGGAATGGCGGCGGCAAATGTTAACAGGAAGAAAAATTTAACCAATGAAAGGCCCTGCCCATCAAAGCCAGTGCCTTCCCCACCCTGAATAGTTGCCGCGTCCGCGAAAAAATTAATGCCATACGCAACGCCATAACCAATTAAAAAATAAGCCACTGTTGAAACAGCAAAGTCTGATATAATTTTGACCAGAGCGTTAACTTGGTTTTTTTTACGAACAGTTCCAACTTCTAAAAATGCAAAGCCGCCATGCATGGCAAAAACCAAAATAGCACCAATAAGCAAAAAGAAGACGTCACCGCCCAATTGCGATTGAGACATGTTCCCCTCCATTATAATTATCTCTGCTCTAATACAAGCAAGATGCATGCCAGAAATTACATATAACTCATTGATATCATTGATATATTTATGTCCAAATTAGGCCAAATTCTATATCTGCATAAATTTTAATCACTTGCAAGATTTTCGTATGCAGACGCCTAATTAATAGTCACTATGTAGGTGTCACATGTCGCATCTGTTGTGCTGGACTTTGGCCATTATGTCAGCCACTTTATGCATATGGATTCTCCGTCACCTGAAAAATGTGAAATTGTGATTGTCGGCGCCGGCCTTGCAGGTTATGCGGCGGCGTTAGCGTTGGCAGGGACGGGCGCAGAAATTGTTGTGCTGGACCGGGCGACAGATAGCTCTGGTGGGGCTGCTCATCCTGACCCTCGCACCACGGCTTTATCCCCCTCTTCTTTTAAAATGTTAACCTGTCTTGATGTGTTGTCTGCGTGTCAGGAGGTGCCTACCCCCATTGCGGCGATGAGGATTACGGAAGCCTCATCAGTGCCTAAATGGCCGGGCGGGCTGTTAAATTTTGAGAACGCCAATGATGGCGATGCGCTGGCCTATATGGTGCGTAATCGTGATTTGCTTGGCGCTTTTGCTGAAGTCAGCAAGGACATCTCTAACATCTCAATCCGTAAAGGTCAGACTGTTACTGACATGGAGCAGACTCCAAACGGAATGCAATTGACTGTTAATGATCATCAGATGATATGCGACCTTGTCATTGCCTGTGATGGACGCCAATCGCTTGTCAGGGATTTTCTTGGTACGCGCATTATAAAGCGTGATTATCACCGCGCCGCTCTGGTGGCAGATTTTTCCCATAGCTTGCCACACGATAATCTTGCGCGTCAGATTTTTAGAACCAACGGCCCAATGGCCTGCTTGCCGCTTGGTAAGAGTCCAAACGGTCAGCATGTCAGTAGCCTTGTTTGGGTGGAAAAAACAAAAACGGCCAAAAGCCTTTCCTCACTATCTCAGGAGAGATTTTCCTATGCATTGTCAGAACAACTTGATGGGGCTTTGGGCGATATAAAAGTTTCTGATACGCCGCATTTTTTCCCTTTGTCACTGATGCTGGCTGAAAATTATGCTGCACCTCATGCTGTTTTGCTGGGGGATGCCGCGCATGTCATTCACCCGCTTGCCGGACAAGGTTATAATCTGACGCTTCGGGATGCTGCAATGCTTGCAGAGCATGTTTTTGATGCCAAGATGGTTGGGCTCAAAGCTTGCGATTTGAGTGTGACAGAGGGGTATCAACTTAGTCGCCGTGTTGATGTTTTTGCTATGGCAGGCTTAACAGATGGCCTTAACAATCTGTTTGGCACTTCTTTTCCGCCTCTTTCTTGGTTGCGTCATGCAGGTCTTGCCCTTGTCAATAATGCACTTCCCAATCAAGCAAAACATATGGGGCAGCGTTATGCAGACAGAGGCACATCTCCCCTGCCGCGCCTTTTAAGAGGCCGAAGGTTGACTGGATAGGCGCATTTTTTAATTCTTAATCTTTAGGAATTTTGCGGGCTTCGCTCTCAAGCATTACCGGAATACCCTGCCTTACAGGATAAGCCAACCCGGCCTCTTTGCTAATCAGCTCCTGTTTATCACGGTCATAGCTCAGGGGTCGGCGCGAAACCGGGCAGACCAGTATTTCCAACAGGCTTGGGTCAGGGCTGGCGGCATCTATATTTTCATCATTTTCTTTTGTCATTTATTCAGCCTATTGAAGTGGCGTGTCTTCATCATTGCCATGGGCAAGAATGACTTCGGTCATGGCAATAAGCATATCAGCTCGGCTAGCCAATGTATCTGCCTCCAGTAGAGCCTGTTTTTCAGGTGGGCCGTAGGGGCTAACAACACTTAAGGAATTTACAAGCTCTTCGGTTGGCGAGCCTTCAATAGATGGCCAATCCCCCTGCAGCTGATTGGCGTCCAGATAATCTTTCAGCACCTCGAGCAGACCTTTTCGGTCAACATCATCAACACCATAATCTTTGACAAGATCATGTGAAAAGGGTGCGTAATCAGCTTTAACTTGACGGTAGGGGGTGGTGACGTCCAATTCTTCGATCACATGAAATCTGCAAAGACCGGTCAGGGTAATCAGTATCCGCCCGTCCTCAGTTTCATTATAAGTGGTGACTCTCCCGACACATCCCGCACCGTAGAGGCCATAAGGTCCAGATTGACTACTATTACGTGGTTGGATAATCCCAATAATCCGCGAACTGCTCATGGCATCATTGGCCATAGCGAGATAGCGCTGCTCAAAAATATTGAGCGGCAGTAAAACGCGTGGCAACAATAGAGCCCCTGATAAAGGGAATACGGGAATGACAGGCGGCAAATCTGCCGGAAGTTTATAATCAACAAGCATACTAACTGAACAGCAGGGAGGACAATTTGCGCCGCCCTTCAACCGTTACCTCATCTGTGGGTCCATAGGCTTCAAAAAGCTCGAGTAATTGTTTGCGTGCGGCATCATCTTCCCATTGACGATTTCGCTGAATAATCTCAAGCAAAGCGTCAATGGCATTTTCTTTTTGTCCGGCAGCATGATAGGCCAGCGCCAAATCATAGCGCGACTGGTGGTCATCGGCGTTGCCGCCCAAGGTTGCTAACAGCGTGTCAATCGCGCTCTCTTTTTGGTCGTCAGTGTCGCCGAGTGAGGCTGATTTTTTTGCCAATTCAAGGCCTGCAATTGCCGCGCTGTAAAGCGGGTCGGGGGTGGTCGGATCCTCAATCATGGCAAGGGTTTGCTCTGCCGCATCGATATTGCCCGATGCAAGATAACACTGCGCCAGCCCCCCCAGCGCGGCTGTGTTGGTGTTGTCTTGCTGGGCGATTGCACCGAAAATTTGCATGGCATTGGTGAAATCATCTTGTTCCAAAGCTGCTTTACCGGCGGCTAACATCTCCTCGATGGGGTCTGGGGCGAGGCCTTCGCCAAGATTTTTTTCAATAAAGGCTTTAAGCTGGCTCTCCGGCAATGCGCCCGCGAAGCCGTCTACGGGTTGACCATTTTTAAAAGCAAAAACAGCCGGAATGGATTGTACTTGTAATTGTTGTGCGACCTGGGGGTGTTCATCAATATTCATTTTTGCCAAGCGTACCGCGCCATTACTTTGCATGGCCAGCTTTTCAAGAAGCGGTGTCAGTTGCTTACAAGGCCCACACCATGGTGCCCAGAAATCAAGAAGAACCAACATGTGCTGTGAGGCCTCAATCACGTCGACCATAAAGCTTTGGGTGGTTGTTTCGACAACACTGTCAGTTGATTGACTGTCAACTGCGCTCATACCTGATGGGTTTTGTTGAGTTTCCGGTGTTTCGTCCATAATTTATCCCGTCTTTGCTTCCTTGCAGGAAGTTCATATCCTTATGTGACTAAAGTGGGGTCTCTGGAAGGTTTTGCCAAGGCCTAATGATGATTTTCCTGTTTGGCCTGTACACTTTATTTTCTTTGTTAGTCGGGTGCGTCACCAAGCAGTGCGGCGACAACGGCGACATCAATAATGTCCTGAACACCACAGCCACGGGATAAATCCATCCATGGTTTGGGAAACCCGCCCAGAATGGGCCCGATAGCGCGCGCGCCGCCTAGCTCTTGTGTAATTTTATAACCAATATTACCTGCATCAAGGTCAGGAAAAATAAATACATTGGCTTTGCCCGCTACCGGAGAGTCCGGGGCCTTTTTGGTGCCTATTGCGGGGTTAATCGCGGCATCATATTGTAATTCACCGTCAATATTGAGGTGAGGGGCTTTCTGTGTCACGAGCCCCATTGCTTCGGTGACTTTATCAATTTCTGCATGGTTGGCTGAACCTTTAGTGGAAAAGGAAAGCATCGCCACATATGGCTTCTGCCCTGTCAGTCGTTCATGTGTTTCAGATGTAAAAATGGTGATATCAGCTAATTGAGCGGCAGTTGGGTTTGGAACAACGGCGCAATCGCCGTAACTGAAAACTCTTCCGTCCGGCATAGCCATTAAAAACATGCTGGAAATGGTTTTGGTTCCGTCTTTAACCCCAAGAGATTTAAAGCCTGCCTTTAAAACGTTGGCTGTGGTAGCAATTGATCCCGCAACGCCGCCATCCACATAGCCTGTAGCCAGCAAATAACAGCTCAATAAAAGTGGGTTTGACAAGGATTGCTCAACTTTAGCGCGCTCAAGCCCTCTTTTACTTTTCACATGCTCATAAATCCGGCTCAGCCAAAGATCTTTATCGGGATGGTTGTTAAAAACCTCTGTCCCGTCCGGCAACCCAGCATCTGCGCTTAGCGCGACTGGCATTACTTCGCCGCCTTGGTGGAGCAGCTTTATAGCTTCTTGAATGCGCGGGTCCGATGTTTCTGGAAGTAAAATGCGCTTCTTATTTTTTTTGGCGCGGTGATAAAGATTATTAATGATGTCAGTCATGTTTTATAGTCAAAAGAAGGCTTTCATCAATTTTTACCACCATATGGAGAAGTGCAAGCCCATGCACCTTGCCTTGGGCGTCGGTTATAAGTGTCTCCGTGCCGCCGCCGCCAAGCGACTCTTCAAGAATAAAATTAAAAGCATTTAAATTCGGCAGGTCATAACGCGTCACGCCGCCCAATGCGATTTCGCTAAAATGGTCAGCGACCCGCGCGGCGGTGAGTTCTTTGTCAAGATAGGCATAAATCTCGGGTGATCTGGCGATAACACCCACATTACTTCCGTTGCCCTTGTCACCAGAGCGCGCAAGAGCGATGTCCATCAGTTTTACCTGTTTGGTTGCCACCTTAGACCTCCTCAACATTAACGGTTGTTTTGATTTTATCTTTGCCGATAAGCGCCGGCCAGTAACCAACAACCTCGGACGCGCGTGATCTGCCCGCCGCAAATCCTGTAATACCCGGAGGGCCGGAAGTCAAAACCGGCGCGATCTCGCTCGACATCACATTAAGCTTATTGGCATCCATTCCCTTGGCGCCGAGCCGCATCAGAATTTCATGAGGCTGGTCGGGGCTTTCCACAATGCCCTTATATAGAACATTGCTGCCGAATAATTCCAAGAAACGGTCTTCTGCAGGGATGTCCGCGCCGAGCATTTTCATGCGTGAAAACACCATGTCAGAAACAATATGTGCCTTTTCAATTGCGTCAGGGCCACCAATACAAAGTGTGGCTAGAATTTTATAGCCGTTTGCATAGGACATGGAGACCTTGAAGCTGTCAGTTGCCGGAAGCCCTTTGACGCCATGAACTCTCACACGGTTTGGGCCATCCTGCTCCATTTGGATTGTCGTAAAATCTGCAACACAATCCGGGCTGAGGTACCGCGCCGGGTCACCAAGTTCATACAGCAGCTGAGAGGTGACGCTTTCCACATTTATCAACCCGCCCGTGCCGTCATGTTTCGTGACGATAAAAGACCCGTCTTCATAGGCCTCAACAACGGGAAAGCCGATATGAGCAAAATCTTGAACATCCCGCCAATCCGTATAGTTGCCGCCTGTGCATTGGGGGCCACATTCAATGATATGCCCCAGCACTGTAGCGGCAGCAATTTTGTCGTAATCTTCGAATGACCAGCCAAATTCATAGGCCAACGGCGCGACAGCCAGTGAGGGGTCACTTGCCCGCCCGGTGATAACAATATCCGCGCCCTGTTGGAGTGCTTCAACAATCGAAGCTGCACCAATATATACATTGGCGCTGATGACATCATCTTTGACGGATGCCAAAGCTGCGCCGGTATCCATATTAACCAGCTCTTCACCTTCATTTGCCAGTGAGTCCAGTCTGTCAAGAATATCATCACCCTCAACAATGCCGATGCGGACACCAGAGAGGCCAATCTCTGAAAGTGCTTGTTTGGTGGCGGCAAGGCAGGCCGGTGCATTTACACCTGCCGCATTGGCTATCAATTTAATGCCCTTGTCGCGGCATTGAGGCATGATCATTTTGAGCATTTTGATAAAATCACGCGCGTAACCTGAATCTGGGTCGCGCATTCTTTGTTTTTGCATGATGCTCATTGTTATTTCAGAGAGATAGTCGAAGGTCAGATAATCAACCGGCCCTTCTTCAACAAGTCTTTTAGGCCCAAGCAGGCTATCTCCCCAGAAGCCTTGGGCGTTTGCAACCCTTATCATTTTTTTTGCTGTATTCACTGTCGCCTCCAGCCCTCAATTTAAAAGCCCACCCCTTAATGTCAATTATAAGTTTTCTGGGACGCGAGAAACATATTGAAGTAGTGTGTTTTTCACCTTTAATCGTTAAACGGAAAAAAAATGATAGGAACACCGCCCCGCGTGGGGACGATTTATACTGGCTGGATTGTTTTGTCTGCCTGTTTTGTGTCGGCCATGTTGATTGTTGGTGCGACAATCTACAGCTTCCAGCTTTTTGTTATTCCCGTCACTGAAGAGTTCGGCATATCCCGAGCGACAGCCAATAATGCCTATATTTCCATGCTGGTCGGGCTGGCGCTTTGGTCGCCGTTGGTTGGGCGGCTGTTGGATAAATTTGATGCAAAATATGTGATTATGTTTGGCGCGCTTAGTTTTGGCGGCGCCTTCACGCTGGTTGCTATGGCGCAAAGCCTGATGGTGATGATGGTCGGCATTTTTGTGATGCTCAGTATTGCCGTTTGCTCATGTGGTGGGCTTGCCGGTAACGCCGTTACAGTGCGGTGGTTTCAAAAACGCAGGGGGCGGGCATTGGGAATTATGTCCGTGACGTCATCTGTCGGCGGCGCATTTATGGTGCCGGTTGTGTCTTATCTTATCTCATCTTATGGCTGGCGTACGGCGATGCTTCTCACCGGCTGGTCGGTGGCGATAATTATATTCGTCCTCGTTGGTCTGTTTGTTAGGGGGCGTCCCGCGCAGGCTGATATTAATGATTTTGATGAACTTGATACCCAAGTAGATACACCCTTACAAGACATGCCGACAGGGGATAAAACTCTGAGCCTCAAGCAGATTGTGACAACGCGAAATTATTGGCTTGTCGCAATGGGGTGCGGTCTTTTGCTGGCGAGCGATCAGGCTGTTCTCACCTCGAAATTTCCGTTTCTGGTAGATAGCGGTTTTACAGTTTTGCAGGCCACCACAATTATTTCCACCATGACAATTTCTGCGGTTGCCGGAAAGCTGATAATCGGGTTCATGGCTGATTATTTTGATGTCAGGCATTTATTCGCCTTGGTCGCCTTATTCCATTTTCTTCTTTTGGCTGTGTTTTTAATGCGGCCTGACTATTGGAGTTTGCTAATTTTTGTTTCTATTTTTGGGGCGGCCGTTGGCGGTATTTACCCTGTGTGGTCATCGCTAACGGCAAACGCTTTTGGTCCGGCCAGCATTGGGTCTGTCTTAGGATTTATGGCACCGGTCATGCAGGGCTTGTCGATTATTTTTGTAAGCTTTATCGGCGAGGTGCACAGTCGGACAGGGGCTTATGACGTTGCGTTTCAAGGATTTATGGTGACCGTCGTTATGTCTGTATTCTTTATTTATGCGATGAAGTTTCAGGCAAAGTCACCTGCAGATACCGCCAAAGGATAAGCTAAAGAGCTTGCAATCGCTTTTGCTTTGGGGCATAACCCGCTATGCTATTAAACAGCAATGCGGGCGTAGCTCAGGGGTAGAGCGCAACCTTGCCAAGGTTGATGTCGTGAGTTCGAATCTCATCGCCCGCTCCATTTTTCTTAAGAAATCATTATAAATTAGTCAATGGATTTAATTTCTTGTGAGATGTTGAGTGCTTGGCCTAATTTGGCGGCCTCATGTCCCGTGGATACAAATAATTTTCCCACAACTATCCTTCAATAATTCTAAAATCTCTTGTAACCATTTCATGAACAGGTTTGCCCGCAGCTCCAAGAACATCTTTGTTATATTCATCGCTATTTCTGGCATCAATAGCAGCCTTCAAAGAGGGAAATTCGCAGAGTGCAAAGGGGAGCATTCTGCCATCTTCTAAGGCCATATGAGGCGGCTTAAGATGATGAACTTTACAAGCACCCGAAGCAACATACTCTTGCCAAGCCGGCATTATTTTTCCAATCCAGCTATCTTTATCAATTAATTCTCTTACCCACACCAACCAATACCCATGACCCGGCTTCATCCAACCACTTTCTGTTTCGATTATTCGAAAGTCTCGTATTACTTTATTTTCAACTGGAGTTCCGTCAGCTTCAATCACCCCTTGGTAATAGTTTGAATCTTCAGTTCTTGCGTGGACTGCTTCATCAAGAGATGGAAATTCTATTACAGCAGTGGTTTTTGAAATACCAGACTCATAAACTGCTTTAGGTGGCGCAAATGAAATTGGTTTACAAATTCCATTAGATTTTTCTACGTAATTTCCCAAGAAGATAGAGATTTACTCCATGAATCTGGATTAATGACATCCTGAACAGCAACAACCCAATAACCTTTCATAATTTCTCCTCTTTAAAATAAAATTTGCCCCCCTAAAAGTTGAGGGGGGCAGTATTTTGTTAAAAAAGTTTTCTACTTTTCCCATTTTGCAAAAAGGAATAGGTAGACTGTCAGGACCAAATTGATTGCTACTTGCGCAAGAGGCAAAATTGACATGAAGAATGGCGGCTTGATTTCGCCGGTTAATGCTATCTCATTATCTACTAGAAATGCTTTTGCTGACTCCGAGCCGGAATTCGCCAAAGTTTGAAGTGCACCTAATTGATCTATAAATATATTTTGTATAGTTGCGCTGTATATAAATATTGAAATGATACCAATTATTGACGATACCATCGCGCCGGCCCTTGCGGGCATCGGTAAACTTCTAAACGTGTGGGCTACATAAACCACGACTAATGATGTTAATGTGCCAATTAATACCCACTGGACGAATAAGCTTCGATTAACGCCCATAAATTCGAATAATTGAATTGTGCTATCCATTTTTTCCTCCCTTAAAATGAAAAATACCAAACAATTTTTTTGATAAATAATTAAATCACAAAATTACTTCTCAGTGTTAGTCCAATTATAAGTATATGAATTGTTGATATGGCATGCTGTATTTAATGGAGTTGAGGTCGCAAGACTTGGCGCGGTTATATTACAGCCGTTTAAGTCAATGATGTTTTCATTTAAACTCTGGGCAGATCTTGCTGTGTTTAATTTTTGGATTTCTGAGGTTTAATACCCATTCTGCTTTAGCGGACGGTGAGCCGTTTAGCGGGGAACGGCGATTCCAAGGTTGATGCCAAGGTTGATGCCGAGAGTTTGGATCTCATCGCCCGCCTCATTTCTTGAGATATAAAAAGCTATTATCGCTTTCTCCAAACAATTAAATCCAAAGAATAATTTCCGACTAATCCGATTTCTTTTCCTTTCGTATATAAAAAATATGAAGGAGTTACTGCAATGTTTAGGCACATTTCAATTTTTTTGATTTCATTGACACTCTCTGCTTGCGGCGGTGGCGGCGGCGGTGGTGGATATGGAGGTAATTCATTAACTCAAAATAATGGTGACACATCCATCCCGGGGGCGGGCCCTACAACGACGGAAAACTCAGCTATTACATTGTATACCAGTGATGGCGAACAATATTCAGGTGAGTATCATCAAATGGAAAATGGAACTTATCATTCCGACCCTACCCACGATGCAACTTTGCCGGAGGGTCATCAAATACTCACACAAACACCGCCTGCAAACCCGACTGAGGTTCCTGATACAACTATGACACAATCAGGCGGATATTCGAATAACTCAGGCTCAGGTTACGGATTAGCCCAATCAAAATTTGATATTTTCAATAATGTTTATGAGGCAGAAGGCGTAACCATTGTAACCAACCTTCCTCAGAATTTTCAATTACCCTTTAAGGGTACAAACCTGTCGGTATTCACAACCTCAAATATTTCAAAAAAGAATGAACTGCTCAGTAGCATTGAGAGATACACAACCGGTCTGACTTTTGAGCTGAACAATATCAGTGATTATAAGTTTTTAAGCTCCTTGGGCGTTTCTCATATTTCCGGTTACGGTGATTTTGAAGACGCTCTGGGAACTGTCCTTGGATTACAGATGAAATCTACAAGTCAAGATCCAAGCAGCATTACTTT
>CEOK01025601.1_pt1 | contig 13591 bp, 9 predicted proteins | sample 427001 | NCBI WGS metagenome assembly CEOK01 (sample SAMEA2591108, study PRJEB7988) | marine metagenome | isolation source: saline water (ENVO:00002010), including | reverse complement strand
TCCTAAAAATCCCGATACTGATGGTGACGGTATCTCCGATGGAGAAGAAATCAAAAATGGAACAGATCCTAATGACCCTGACTCAGATGGTGATGGATTAAACGATGGTGAGGAAAAAGTAAGAGGGACTGATCCACTTGACCCAGATACAGATAATGATAATTTAATGGATGGAGAAGAAATAATAAAAGGCACCAACCCTCTTGTACCTGATAGTGACAATGATGGATTATTGGATGGTAAAGAAATACAAATAGGAACAAATCCATTAAATAAGGATACTGATCAGGACAAACTTTTGGATGGAGAGGAAATCAAATATGGAACTGATCCTCTTAATCCAGATACTGATGGGGACAGTATATTGGACGGAGACGAAATCGAAAATGGAACAGATCCAAATTTTGATGACTCTAATAATGAAATTTTAGTTTCCGAGTTACTAACTCCTGGTTCATCCAATCGTTTGGAATCCAGTTGGACCATTATGAATATTGAAAAATATCCCAACGCAATAGTTGAAGTTTACAACAGAAATGGACAAAAAGTATTCTCTAAAAAGGGATACAACAACAATTGGCAAGGAGATTTTAAAGGCAGTAGACTCCCAGGAGGTTCCTATTACTACAACATTTACATTCCTGAATTGGATAAAATATATAGTGGTTGGATATTCCTCACTTACTGAGATTTAAATCAATAGTTTTGTTAAAAGAATCAAGAGGAGAGATCTATTGACTTAAAGAAGAAACGGTTATCCCTTCCGAAATTTCTTTTTGGATTTCATCCAAAATATTCCTGTCGATAAAGTTACCATCTTTGATAACCGCGTGAATATCTTTTGTGTGTCCAATATCCTCTAATGGATTTTTATTCAATAAAATAAGATCTGCGATATAGTCTTTTTTAACCAAGCCCAATGAATCCTCCATTCTAAAATACTTTGCAGGTTGAAGTGTGGCTGTTCTAAGTGACTGAAGTTCAGTCAATCCACTTTCAACCATAAGTTCCAATTCATAATGAAGGCTGAATCCCGGAGTCAAATAGCCCAGTGGGGTATCGGTACCCGCCATTAGTGGAATTTCAATTTTTGCCATCTCACCTGTCGTGGATTGTATCCAATCAGAAAACTTTTTTTGATCTGGGTTAATTTTATTATCGGATGCGGCAGCATTTTTTTCCCATTGTTTCATCGTTTTTTTGGGAAGTAATTTAAAACTCTCTCGCCAGAAAGATTCCTTAAAGATTTTATAGATAGGCACCTTATAAATTGACAATGTAGGCACCTGATAGGCCTCGTATTTTTTAATGCTATCCAAAATGGAATGGTAAGCCTCTAACGATAAATGATCAACCGCGAATTGTTTTTGAGCGCGGTGAATATTTCCCCTTAATTCCCTGCCAGACAACGATGACTTATTCAGTAACATTTTCCTTCGTTGCAGCAACATCGAATCACTGTTTTTTACCGCTTCTAATTCAAGGTTTTTAATGTGTTCCAAACTATTTAAGCCCAATGAAATCGCATGTGTGATTTTCATACTCAATGGAACATGCCCCGCCAACCTCAGATTCTCTCGAGCTGCAATCGCTGCTATGGCTTCAAATTGCTTTGGACTTAACATTTCATAAGCTTTGAGAAAATCTACCCCTCGGGCTACCAATCGCTCTGTTTCAGCAACACTCTCAGAAACCGTTCTCGTTCGGATTGAAAGTTCTGGAAGAACGGAACCATTGTAAACATTAAAATACCCATCAATTAAAGGACCTGCAATTTTTATCCTTGGGTATGTTTTGGGGTGATTTAAGGAATTTTGGCGTATGCTATCCACGTATAAAAAAGCTCCTCCTGTATCACGTACACTTGTTATGCCTGAACTGAGAAATAACTCAGGCATATGCAATGCCAATTCGCGATCAAAATAAAAGTGAACATGACTGTCCCACAAACCAGGAATCAAGAACCTGTTGCTGCCGTCAATGATATTGTTCTTTCGAGACATCCTCAAATCCTCTTGTTTTCCAATTCGGAAAATTTTATTTCCTTTCACCACTACATTCATCCCTTCCAACAAACCATCTAAAGGGTCGACAACATTAACATTTTCTAGGCAATAGGCATCTTCAAAATAAAGTTCTTCCTGACAAGAAAACAAGAGAGTTACCAATAATAATCCACAAAATGCAAACTTTCTAAAAACCAATTTCATATCCAAATATAACAATATCCCGAGTTTTATTTTTAATCCCTTCATTTCCATCAAATTGGATTCAAAACAGCATTTTGGTGGGTATGATAGCATGGGTCATTCGCTATCTACTATTTGCCTATGGCAATGTAGGAGAAAAAACATTCATTCTAATAATCGGCATTCCTTTTCTCGGAATTTGCTAAGATTTTTTTTGTATGATGCCAAATCTACACTACACTGACTTTAATGCTGGTGTAAAAGTAAAAGTTATGGACAGGGACTTTTTACTTTCTCGACTTATGGTGTGGGGATACTCATAGGATTTTGGACTAAAGGTAAAATCTCTGATTTTGTTATATTAGTGCGGAGGGTAAAACTGGAACATGATCTAGAAGTTTCCTGCTCCGAGTGCTTCGGGCGTATTTGTTCTTTTTTACTCATTTTTACAAATGGAAAAATAAATTTCAAAGATTAAAGCTATCTCATACATACATCTAACTAATATAGATGTACTATTTTTAGAGAATGAAATTATACAAAAAAGGAAGTGATATAATAATCCAAAACGGAGAAAACCTGTACCATTTGGAAAACCAAGATTGGGATAAATTCATCAATGATGATGGCTTATACAAAAAAATGCAAGCGAATATAATCGGGGCTCCTACTGTAGAAGTTGCAAAACTCCATGGGGTAGATGCTCCTATTGATGGTCAGGAGTTGTGGGCAAGTGGCGTCACCTACTACATTAGTAAAAAAGGTAGAGAAGAAGAATCCAAACAAACAGGAGGTTCTATTTTTTACACCAAAGTATATGATGCCCCTAGGCCAGAGTTGTTTTTCAAAGCCTCAAAAAATAGAATTTCGGGATCAGGAGAAGCGGTTAGAATCCGAAGAGATTCCTCTTGGAATGTACCCGAACCAGAATGGACACTTTTAGTTACCTCAAACGCGAAAATAGTTGGATACACAATTGGTAACGACATGAGCTCACGGGATATAGAAGGACAAAACCCCCTTTACCTCCCACAGGCCAAAACCTATGATGGGTGTGCTGGACTCGGACCCTGTATCTATGTACCCCAAAATCCTTTGGAGTGGCCTTTTGAGATTCATCTTTTCATCGAAAGAGCAGGAAATATTATTTTTCAAGAAAGTATTTCTACCGATCAAATGAAAAGAAAACCACAGGAACTGGTAGACTACCTCTTTAGAGAGAACTCTTTCCCAAAAGGAGCCTTTCTCATGACTGGAACAGGTATCGTTCCCCCACCAGACTTTACATTGGATGTGGGAGATATCATAAGTATCGAAATTGAAAAAATAGGAATATTAACCAACCCCGTTAACTAATTTTTTTACCATGGAAATTATAGGAAAAAATTTTATTGGAAATGAATTATCCGCAGAGGGAAATTTAAACTACAAGACTTTTAATCCCGCTAAAAACATTGAGAATGAAACGGTTTTTATAGATGCTACTATATCGGAATTGGATAAAGCATTGTCCTTGGCCGAATCTGCCTTTCCTATCTACAGCGAAATGCCAGGGGCTCAAAGAGCTTCTTTCTTAAACACTATTGCCGATGAAATTTTAAACTTGGGCGATGATTTGATTGATATCTATTGTCGGGAAACAGGCTTACCTTCCGGAAGAGCAATGGGAGAAAGGGGAAGGACTATTTTTCAACTTCATTTGTTTGCAAAAATGATAGTAAAGGAGGATTGGAGAAATAACATTTCCGAAGAAGCATTGCCCGACAGAACTCCTCAACCCAAACCCAGTTTGAAAAAAACTCACATTCCTCTAGGTCCAATTGCTGTTTTTGGAGCTAGTAATTTTCCTTTAGCCTATTCTACCGCAGGAGGAGATACCGCCAGTGCACTTGCAGCTGGGTGTCCTGTGATCGTCAAATCCCACCCTATGCACAGCGGAACTGGTGCATTGGTAGTTACTGCTATACTCAAAGCGGCGGAAAAGACAGGAATGCCCGAAGGGGTTTTTTCTAACCTTAATTCAAAGTCTTACGAATTGTCTCACACATTGGTAAAGCATCCCAAGTTAAAAGGCGTTGGTTTTACAGGAAGTTTCTCAGGTGGCAGTGCCCTGCAAGAAACCGTTTGGAATAGAGAGGAGCCCATCCCCTTCTTTGCGGAAATGGGTAGTATCAACCCCATTGCAATTATGCCAGGGGCAATAGATGAAAAATTCAATGAAGTAGCTCAAAAAATAGCTACTTCAATTGTCCTTGGAGTAGGGCAGTTTTGTACCCAACCTGGACTGATATTGGCTTTGGAGGGAGGCAAGACAGATTCATTCATAAAAGAATTGGAAGGTAAATTGGCCCTAACAGGTCAACAGTGTATGATCCACCCAAATCTGAAAAAAAATTATGTCCATCAAAGTAATAAACTCTATAGTCTTAAAAAAACTATTGGAATCAAAAAGAATAACGATCAATCAGAAGACACTCTTGTTCTTCCAAAACTCTCGATTATTTCGGGGGTTCAGTTTTTGTCAAATCCCCAGTACCAAGAAGAAGTTTTTGGTCCTTTTTCATTAATTGTAAAGTGTAAAAACTTAAAAGAATTAGAAAAGGTTGCAGCCGCTTTAAGGGGTCAACTTACTGCGAGTATTTTTGCTCAACCCTCTGATTATGATAGAATAGATTCATTGATTCAGACTTTCAAATCCAAAGTAGGAAGATTCCTCTTCAATGATGTACCCACAGGTGTTGAAGTATCTGCGGCCATGACCCATGGAGGTCCTTTTCCAGCCTCCTCAGACAGTAGGTACTCCGCTGTAGGTCACGGATCAATATACAGGTGGGTACGACCTATTACCTATCAAAATTGGCCAGAGGAATTGTCTTACAAACTTTTCTGATTTTAGTCATCTCACTTATATAAGAACGTGAGTTTTAGTTAACATGTTTGGGAATAGCAGATCCATGAGGGTCTACATCTCGGGCTCCGAGTATCTTCTGGATTCGTTTAAAAAATTTAGCGTTTGTAATGTGCTCCACCTCCTCCGCAATCTCATGGACTTCATCAAGTTCAAAATTCATTTTTTCAACCAAATAAAGTTCAATTAATCTGTGTTTGTATATGATTTCAGAGGCCTTTTTCCGCCCTAAAGAAGAAAGAAGTATAGGCTTATAAGGCTGGCTGTCAATCATATCCATAATAACTAATTTTTTTATCATATTAGATACCGTTGATTTGCTCACACCAAAAGTTCGACTGAGTGAGGTCACAGTAACCGTCTGACCTTTTTCTTCCATCTTATAGATGGTTTTAAGGTAATTTTCTTTTTCTATCGTTTTTTTCATAAAAGTGTTTTGCAGTACAAAACTAATAAATTAGTTTTGCAGACTAAAACAATTTGGTGCTATTACGTTTCTTATTTATTTTATTTTCAATTCAATTCGCCTTTTCACAAGACCACCTTTTAAAAGGGAGCGTCTACGCTGAAGGGCAGCCCCTCACATCAGCCTCTATTTTCTTTAAGGGGACAAATCTAGGAACCAGCACCGATATCAATGGTCAATTTTCTATCTACTTTTCAAATATAAAAAACCCAGAGTTGGTAGTCTCCAATTTAGGTTATAAATCAAAAACAATAAAAATCAGCTCTGAGACTACCGACCTTGGAATGATAATATTAGAATTGAATAATAAACTAGAGGAAGTGGTGATTTCCGGAACTCTAAAACCAATTTCCAAAAGTGAGAGCCCTGTTCCAGTAGAGGTATACGGACAAACTTTCTTTAAAGCCAATCCTAACGCCTCTATTTTTGAAGCCTTGGACAATATAAATGGCGTTAGACCACAACTTAATTGTAGTGTTTGTAATACAGGAAATATTCTCATCAATGGTCAGGAAGGAGCTTACACCATGATACTGATTGACGGTTTACCCATTGTCAGTGGTTTATCTACTGTCTATGGATTGTCTGGCATCCCCCAAGCTTTGATCGAACGCGTGGAAATTGTTAAAGGACCTGCCTCTACCCTTTTTGGATCTGAAGCCATGGGGGGAGTTATCAATTTGATTACTAAACTACCAGAAAACACCTCCGTATTTTCTGCAGATTCTTTTGTGTCGGGTTGGGGAGAGGTCAATACAGATTTATCATACAAATACCGACTGAACCGCATGACCACAGGCTTATTGGGGATTAACTACTTCAACTATTCCAATCCAATAGATAACAATAAAGACGGCTTTACCGACTTGACGTTACAGGATCGAATTTCTGTCTTCAATAAGATTACCTTGATTAATAAATTTTCTATAGCTGCCCATTATGTATATGAGGAACGATGGGGAGGTGAAATGAATTGGTTACCCATTCACCGTGGGGGTGACACCATATACGGAGAAAGTATATACACCAGTAGATTTGAACTTTTTGGAAAATATAACTTCAATCCAAATCTTTCACTCCAATTCAGTTTTAACGATCACTATCAAAATTCAGCTTATGGAACAACCCTTTTCAATGCAGATCAGACTGTTACTTTTGGTCAAATAGTTTGGATAAAAAACTTTAAAAAGAATGAATTGACACTCGGGATGGCCTACAGATTTACATATTATGACGATGACACTCCAGCCACTTTCAACAATATATCGAGTCATAACAACGCGTCTAAAATACATTTACCGGGTCTGTTTGTTCAAAATCAAATACTATTCAATTCCTACCACACTTTGCTACTAGGACTTCGGTATGACCGCAATTCCATTCATGGAAGTATATTAACTCCCCGCTTAAATTATAAAATCAACAACAGCGACAAAAGTTCTACCCTGAGACTCAGTTCGGGATCAGGATATCGAATTGCTCAGATTTTTACAGAGGATCACGCTGCACTTACAGGTGCAAGAGAAATTGTATTTACAGAAAACTTAAACCCAGAAAAATCTTGGAATGCTAACCTGAATTATGTTCAGAAGTTTATAATCAAAGAGGGAATCATCATCGATTTAGACCTCGGTCTTTTCAAAACCCATTTTTCGAATAAAATCATTCCCGATTATGATAGCGACCCCAATAAAATTATATACAGCAATCTCAATGGGAAATCTATTTCCAATGGAATTTCTGTAAATGGAAATTTACTCACTCAAAGAGGTATTAGAATCTCTCTGGGAGCAACCTATATTGATACCTATGCCGAAGATAATGGGGTAAAAACAACGCCTTACCTGACAGAGCGTTTTCAGTGCGTATGGAAATTGGAGAAAAAATGGAAGGCCATCGACCTAACACTCGACATCACAGGAACCACCACAGGTCCATTGAAGTTGCCTAGATTGGGGGAACTCGATCCAAGACCTGGCTACTCCGATACGTTTAGCATTCTCAATTTTCAACTCACCAAAGATTGGAATAACAACCTTGAAACCTATGGAGGTATCAAAAATATTCTAGACTTTACTCCCCCAGCAAACAGTATTGCGCGCTCCTTTGATCCCTTTGATAGTGGGGTTGTTTTTGACAGCTTGGGAAACGCTTTACCCTCAGTAAATAATCCTTATGCTTTAACTTTTGACCCTACTTATGTATACGCCTCTAACCAAGGAATCCGTTTTTTCTTCGGACTGCGGTGGCGATTTGACTAATCTGATTTTAGTTATCCATAACTCCCAAGATTATTAAAATGACCTAGTTAAATCCGAACTTTAATAAACCTCGACAAAAAACACCAAGCTTGCAAGATAATTTTTTTTGATTTTATATTTTTGGTGACCCAGGGAGGATTCGAACCCCCAACCCTCAGAGCCGAAATCTGATATTCTATCCAGTTGAACTACTGGGCCTGTTATTCATAAACTGATCTAAGCAAATGAAAGTCAATTAAAATAAAATCCCCCTCCGACAATACAGGGTTAAACTTCATTCCTTTCAAAACAGCAATGCAAAATTAATATAAAAACTCAAATTCATAGATAAAATATACATCCCATTAATTCAGGCCCATGGAAAAAGTTAGCCTTTATGAATCTTAACAGCCATCCCCTTTTACTATCTTTATGTTATGCGTTTTATATTAAATTACTTTGTTTATTTGGTGAGTTTATCCCTTACTGCTCAACAATTTTCCGAACGGAAAATAGGGCGTATACTAAAAAAAATAACTGCATTTGAGCAAGCTTACGTCGCCTTGAGCATTGAGCCATTAAACAGTTCCAAACCCAAGGCTTTCTATCAAGGAGAAAATTATATGACTCCTGCTTCTAATATAAAGCTGCTGACCTTTCTAGCTGCTGTACAAAACATTGATTCGATCCCTGCACTATATTTTCATAAGCAGGATTCCATCATGCATTTTAAAGCCACAGGATACCCCTTGCTCTTTCACCCCTTTTATCCCGACCCCGAACTGGATTTCTTTTTTAATCAAAAATATAATTGGTGCTATCACCCACCGAAATCTAGTCTGAATCGTCATGGTCAGGGTTGGTCTTGGGATGATTACCCTTATTACTACTCAGCGGAAAACAGCCCCTTTCCTATTTATGGTAACACAATCAAGGTGACAGGTGATCCCAGCAAACCCGAATTAATTCCAAGGGCCTTTGAACAAAATATGGCCTTGGATACCTTGTCGAAAAAACTGCATCGAGAACTCTCCCAAAATCAATTTTACTTCAATCCAAAAATGCTCAGTAAAAAGGACACACTATACCACCCTTTTATAACAAGTGACAGCCTCTTCATTCGTCTACTAGGTGACCATATTGATCAGCTTGTTGTGCAAGCAAAACCACTCGAAACCCCACACAATTGGAACATCTTATTTTCCAATCAAGAGGAAATGTTGTACCAAGCCCTTTTGCAAGACAGTGATAATGGCGTGGCAGAGTCGTTACTTACCATGATCTCTCAAAATAATTTTGAGGAAATGAATATTCAAAGAACCATTGATACCTTAAAATTGGAATGGAGTAAATGGTTGCCTGACCCAATAGAATGGGTGGACGGCTCTGGTATATCCCGTTACAACATGATAACTCCCCGAACTTTAATAGCAATACTCAAAAAAATTCACAGTAAGGTGGGACTTGAAAACATAAAAAAGTTTTTTTCAAAAAGTAGTAGCTCTGGTACATTAAAAAACTATCCTTTAAAGGAAGTCTATGCCAAGACTGGAACCCTCAGAAACAATCACAACCTATCAGGCTATTGGATTAGCAATAAAGGTAATATTTATGTCTTTTCCATCATGGTCAATCATTTTACTGCTCCAATGAGTGAGGTTAGTCTAGGGATAACGGATTTACTAAGACAATTTCAGAAAAGATTGAAATAGTTTGATGAATTAGTAACTTTTTTTGAAGATTAGCCGATCATTTAATAACTTGAAGGAGTCAAACACTAACATAATGAACTTTAGAAGCATTATTCTGATAATTTGGATTGGATTATGCACCAAGGCTTATCCCCAAAAAAACAATACCGAAAATCCTGTCCCCAATAAGGCCCAACTGGCATGGCAAAAAGCAGAGCTAGGTGCTGTTTTTCATTACGATCTCCATATTTTTGATAATAAAAAGTACCGCCAAACAGGTTCCAATGGTAACAGGCTCAACCCAATTACTGACTATCAAATTTTTAATCCCGAACAGTTAAACACAGATCAATGGATTAAGGCAATCAAAAAAGCTGGATTTAAATTTGCCATCCTTACCGCCACGCACGAAACAGGATTTGCACTTTATCCCTCCAATGTCAACCCCTACAGTCTAAAAGCCTTGAAGTGGAGAGATGGTAAAGGGGATATAGTTGGAGACTTTGTGAATTCTTGTAAGAAATACGGAATAAAACCAGGGATTTACTTGGGAATTCGATGGAATTCATTTTTTGGAGTACACGATTTTAAAGTAAATGGAACCGGAGAATTTCGGGAAAAACGACAAGCATATTACAACCAAATGGTAGAGGGAATGGTAAAAGAGCTTTGCACTCAATATGGTCAACTATTCGAAATATGGTTTGATGGTGGAGCCAGTCATCCTAATCTAGGCGCACCCAACGTACTTCCTATTGTGAAAAAATATCAGCCCAACTGCTTATTTTATCATAACAATCAATTGGCAGAGGCCCGCTGGGGAGGCTCCGAATCAGGAACAGTCCCCTACCCATGTTGGGCAACATTCCCAAACCCCTATTCACATTCAGGGGATACTACCGAAGACCAAATAAATCTATTAAAACATGGTGACCCGAAAGGTAAATATTGGATGCCAGCCATGTCTGATGCGCCTCTAAGAGGATACAATGGAAGACACGAATGGTTTTGGGAACCCGGGGATGAGCAACACATTTATCCCCTAGAAGAGCTGATGCACATGTACTACAATTCAGTGGGACACAATTCTACACTCATAATGGGGCTCACCCCCGATCCTCGGGGGCTTTTACCAGAAGCTGACGTAAAACGATTGGAGGAATGGGGAGCAGCCATTCAAAAAGAGTTTTCAAAGCCTATTGCCTCCACCTCTGGAAAAGGAAAAGAAATATTTCTCTCTCTAAAAAATCCTCAGAGTTTAAAAAATATTGTCATTCAAGAAGATATCAGTCAAGGTCAAAGGGTAAGAACCTATAGCATACAGGCTTTAACAGATGGAGAATGGAAAATTATTGCCGAGGGCGAAAGTATAGGACATAAAAGAATCCACCTCATTGAACCTACAGAAGTGTTGGAATTAAAATTGGAAATTCTGCAAAGTATTCTCCCGCCTATCATTGAAAAGTTTTGTGTTTATTAGTTTTTTTTATTTTTTTAATTTTCTATTTTTCTCCCGAAGAAAATACAAAAGGATTCCTGACAAGAAAATGGCCAGAGTGCCCACTACAGTGGTAAGGTAAGAATGCGCAAAGGGTTCGCTGTTAGGAAAAATCGTGGTGTATAATGTCATTACTACAATAGCCAATATGCCCACAAAAAGTCCAATAATGGCGTGCATATTACTTTTCAAATTTGAGAAAATTCCCAAAAGGAACAAGCCCAACATTCCACCACTTAATATAGAAGCGTATTTCCACCATACATCCAGTATATTTCTGACATCAATCATGACAAGAGCAATAGAAATGGAGATAAGACAAATCGTAAACGTACTGATATATAAAAACCAAAGTTTCTGTTTTTCAGTTGTATTTTTCTTAAAATAATCTGAAAGTAGAACCGTAGAGGCACTATTGAAACTGGTGGAAATAGTACTCATCCCGGCAGCAAAAATAGAAGCTATCAATAAACCTGATACCCCGTGTGGGAGCTCCGTTACTATAAAATGAGGAAATACCTTATCAGGTGCGTTAATCAAGTTCCCGGGCAATCCACTGTTTACTTTGTAATAGGCATATAAAGCAGTCCCAATAAACAAAAAAACTGCAGAAACAGGTAAATACAAAATGCCGCCGTAAAAGGCAGATTTTTTTGCACTGGTATCAGAGGAGGAAACCATATAACGTTGTATATAGTTTTGATCAATCCCAAAATTTTGAAGATTGATGAATATCCCATAGATAAATACGACCCAAAAAGTCGATTCTGTAATGGAAACTCCAAAATCTCCCAAACTGAATTTGTGGTCCTCTTGTGCGATTTCAAAAAGCTGACTAGTGCCCTCTGGCATACCCAATATAAGTATACCAACACAAAAAATAGCTCCCAAAATTAGAACAATACCTTGAATGGCATCTGTCCATAAGACAGCCTCTATTCCTCCAATAATGGAATAGGCAGTTACGAACGCACCAGTAAAAATAATTACAGTCACCATATCCCACCCTAATATCATATTGACGGCCAAAGCAAGTAAATAAATGATAGTTCCCACCCGCATCAATTGGGTAGAGAGGTAACATAAGGAAACATAAATCTTTGCCCAAGGACCAAATCTTTGTTCCATATATGTATAAGCAGAGGAACTATTGATTTTTCGGTAAACAGGTATGAAATACCGAACTGTAATCAATACTGCTACAGGTATTGAAAGACTGAAAACAAAAGCATTCCAATTGGATCCATAAGCACTACCAGGTAGCGCCAAATAACTGATACTGCTAACAAAAGTCGCAAAAATAGATAGGGTTACCACCCATTGGGGTGTTCTTCCTGAACCCAAAGTAAAAGACTTAGAAGTCCGTTTTTTGGAGAAAAAAATTACACTCAAAAAAAGGGTACCCAACAGGTAGCCAATAAAAACAATCAGGTCTATACTGCTCATGAAATCAAAATATTATTTGAATTCCAAAACAACATGTTTGATATTCTTTCTATTGTAGGTATAGCTAATGTGAATTTCACCATTGGAAGATTCAACAACGGCAGGATAACTGAACTCTCCCCTTTTTTGATTTTCCAATGACAAAACTTCTGACCAGTCATTTCCCGTTTTAGAGAGTGCTACAGATAATTTTGAACGTCCATTTCTTCCTCGAACTGTAGGATTGTATACCAATAAATGGTAACCATTAGAAAGCGTAAGTGCATCGGTCCCTGAATTGGGGTTGGGAAGATCAGTTCGGGTAATGGTACTCCAAGAGTCGCCATTGTCCTCAGAAAAAGCCTGCATAACCGAGTTGTTCCTACTCCTACACAATATTTGAAGACGCTGGTCTTCTAGCACCAATATACTGGGCTGAATTACATCAAATGGAGTCTGATGGTCGATAGATATCTTTATCCATGACTTGCCATCATCGGTGCTTTTTTCAATATGGGCCTTCCAGCTGAGTCCTTCAGCGGTTGTCGTTTCTGTACTTGAAGGAGAAAGAATGGTGCCATCACTCAACTGTACGGGTTTATTTTTTATTGGTCCTAATATATCTTGTGGTAGCCTAACTCCATTAGACCAGATTTTACCTTGGTCGTCAGAAGTTTTTACCATACCCCACCATTCACGGGGAGAGGGGCCTACCTTATAAAAGAGGCTTAAAATTCCAGATTGAGATTGAAATAATACGGGATTCCAACACGGATATAGCTCATGATCAGACGCTAATCCTGTATCTATCAACTTAGGGGGCTCCCATTGATTAACATTGGAACGAGAAAGCCAGATGGAAACATCGTCCTTACCTTCTCTAGAACCACCGAAAGCCGCGATCAAAAATTTATTTTCTGAAACCTCTACAATGGAAGAAGCATGACACTCTTTGAATGGAGGAGTGTCGTAAACCATGATTTCACTTTTCTTAACTAAATTCATCTGTGCTAATAAAGAGACGGGAAAAAAAATACTCAAGATGAATAATACTGAAGTTAATAGTTTCATTTTTTTGCTTGTTTTATTTTATGTCATTGTAATTTACAAAAAAGTGAAAATGATCGCGAATAAAATAATATATGCATAATATTTGATAGTCTTTAGAAATTAA
>CEOK01062799.1_pt1 | contig 13610 bp, 13 predicted proteins | sample 427001 | NCBI WGS metagenome assembly CEOK01 (sample SAMEA2591108, study PRJEB7988) | marine metagenome | isolation source: saline water (ENVO:00002010), including | reverse complement strand
AGAAACTATGAAAACAATGAAGGTAAACGCATATATGTAACAGAGGTAGAGGCAAGAGAAATTCAAAAACTAGGAAATGATACCCCACAAACTGCAGAAGCCCAAAACGATATCCCTGTATTCGAAGAAGTTAAACCCGAACAACCTGCATCTGAAAATTTTAATTTTAATGACGAAATAAAAATGGACGAACCATCAACAGAGCTTGGTGAAAGTGTCCCATTTTAGGAGAAGTTATGTTTAATAAAACATTTTTAATTGGCCGCTTAGTAAAAGACCCAGAAGTTAGAGTAACTGTTTCTGGTATTACAGTTGCAAGATTTACTATTGCTATTGATCGTGTAAAACGTAAAGACCAAGAAGAAAGTCAAACAGATTATTTAAACATTGTAGCCTGGAGACGATTAGGTGAAATTGCTGGCCAATACTTAAAAAAAGGAAAATTAGTTTCTATAGAAGGTTCACTAAGGGCAGACACATATCAAAAAGATGGCGAAGAACGCCAGTGGATCGAAGTTGTTGCTGACAACTTCCAAATGCTTGATCGTGCCACAGATCAAATAAAAGAAGAAGAATTAACTACTTAACGGAGGAAAGTAAATGGAACAAAGAAATTCAAAAATAAAAAGAAGACGTTCAAAAAAAGTATGCTATTTTACAGCAAATAAAATTGAAGTATTAGATTATAAAGATACAAAAATTTTATCTCGCTTTATAACAGACAGAGGTAAAATTGTACCTAAGAGAAACTCTGGCTTAACAGCAAAATGGCAACGAAAAGTAGCTAACAATATTAAAAAAGCTCGTTTTATGGGCTTGCTACCATATTACATAGATAACTAAGCTAGGAGACTTATAATGGCAAAAGAAATTGAAGTTATATTTATTGAAGAAAAAAAAGGATCGTTTAATTTAGGCCAAAAAAAGAGAGTTAAATTAGGCTATGCTAGAAACTATTTACTTCCAAAAAATTATGCAGTTGTAGCAAATAAAGAAAATGAAACAAAAATTCTTTCAATTCAAAAAAAAGCGAACAAACGAAAAGAAGAAATAAAAAAAGCAGCATTATCTATACAAAACGAAATTGATAAAAAGACAATTACTTTTAAAGTAAAAAGTCATGATGAAGGTAAATTATATGGCTCAATTAGTTTAAACGACATCGTTAATGAAACAAATAAAACGTATAAAACAACGATAGACAAGCACGACTTAAAAGGTGTTCAACCTTTAAAAGAAATTGGTGAATACACAATTCCAGTTTCAATTCATCCTGAAGTAAAAATTACAATGACAATTAATGTTGAAGCAGAAGAAGAAAAAAAAGATAAAAAGAGCACGCCAAAAAAATCTAAAAAAGAAACAAAAGAAGACGTTACAGAAAAAGCAGACGCTGAAACACAAGAAGAAGTAGAAACTTCTGAAACAAAAGAATCAGCTGAATCATAACAATTATATTAATGCCCTTTTCAAAGTGAAGAGGGCGTTTTAAATACTCAAAGAAATTATTCTAAAATTAAAATAACATCCTCATTTAAATAGCCATAAACTTCTATGTAATAGTGATTACTATCAGAAAAATATGAATAGAGACATAAGCCTGAAGGATCAGTTGATGAAAAATAATGTCCTGTAAAAGGGTTTTTATTTTTTTTCACTAAATCACCATTATCAATTAACAAGTCTTCTATACGCTCGATAGAGGTATTTGATCCAGCAGGATAAGAAGAATGCAATAAATAGTATGATTCTAAAGATAATTGAAATGATGAAATCAGTGCAATCAATGTCCGTTCCTTTGCCCTAATCTGAATTGACTTATAACTGTTTAATGATAAGGTCGATAATAAACCTACTACAAACAAAACAAGAAGAACCTCTACAAGAGTAAACCCGTTCTTCATAACATATGTTCCATTATATGTAATAAAGGGTAAAAAGAAATCATAAAAATAATTACAATCAAGCTAGCTGTAAAAAAAAGTAAAAGAGGTTGGAAAACATTTAAAAACGTAGTGAGCCGAGATAAGATAAGCGCTTCATACAATTCAATAATATCTTTAAATAAACTACAGTAATTTAAACTATTCTCTGCACTATCAAACATAGTAATAAAAAGCGGCTCATCTTTGATAAAAGGACGAAATGAATGAGCCAATGAAGCAGTTAAAAAAAACTCTTTTTTAAATGTTTCATAGTCAAAAAACAAAGAATGTTTATCTGAATAATGAATAATATTAACAACCGATTTTATATCAAGGCCTTGAGATAACAACAAATAAAAAGACCAAAAAAGTTCTAACAATAAAAAAGGTTTTATTAAAGCAAAAAGAAAATGTGGTAAGAAAAAATTGTACAAAATAAATAAAAAAACAATTATTAATAAAACAAAGAATGGAAAAAAATCAAAAATAATAGCATTTAAACCCAATAAAAATGAAATACCCGAAGGCACTGAAATATTGAATAACTCATATTGTTTAGACAGACTCGGAATAATATAAAAAAATAAAAACAACACTAAACAAATGCAAACAAATAATGTAAAAATCGGGTATAAAATTTGCTTAAAAAAGCGAGTCACTAAAAAACGTATCGAAGTTAAGAAAGAAATATAGAGTTTTAACCACCCTTTTAAATCAGGTAAATTTAAATTATATAAAGAACAATTAAACACCTTATTTGAAAACAAGCTATGGAAACTATGTATAATATCGGCCCCATTATCTAACGATGATTGAATATTTGATACATAAACAGTATTTGCAGCCGAATAACTTTTCAAAGCATCAAGGGCTTGATTTATAGACAAACCATTATTTAACAAAATGTAACAGTGTTTAAAAAACAAAATCACTGTTGGTAGCGAAAGAAAAGAAGTAATTAACGTCATATAAAAAAATAATATATTTTATTTTACGTTATTTTTCAACATTTTTTCTTACTGACTAGATTAATTTTTGTTAAGATAATGCCATGAACAATATTTTAGAGAGTAGAAGATTAGAGAAAAAATTGAGCTTATCTAAAATTTCTAAGTTATCAAATATCAGTTATTCCACAACATATAGAATATTCAACAATATGATTGAAAAACCAAAATTAAAAGAATTAAAAAAATTAACTGACATTCTTGATATTAATTATCAACAATTAATACATGCCTACGGCTATCTCGATAAAAGAGAAGATAGTTTATTCTATCAAATACCAATTATAAATTGGAACTCTTTAAAACATTATATTCCATTTGGAAAATCAGAACCCAAAATATTAAATAAAAAAGAATCTATATTATCAGAAGAAAAAAATTGCTTCGCTACTGAAATCCCTACAAACATGTATAGTCCTAAACTATTTAAAAATGATATCGTCTTATGCTCAACCCTTAAAAAAATTATGCATAACGATTTAATACTAACCTTCAACAAAAAAACAACTTCTATCGAAATAGCAAAATACAAAAATATAAAAAACAATTATTTTATTCACAGTCTTAATCCATGTTCTGACCAACAGATAGTTGAAGAAAAATTTGCTCAAAATATAGTAGCTTATAAGATCATAAAAGTATCAAATTCAGAAATAAAAAGCATTTGATTTTTTAACAAGTTTTTTACTATTACACAAATTCAAAAATAAAAGTTATAATAATAAAAATTTTAAAGCCCTTAAAAATCCATACAATAGGAAAAAAAAATTATGAAAAAAACAGATAAATTTAGCTCCTTAAACAATTCAAACCCAGCTTACGTTGAAAGCTTATATCAAGATTTCAAAAACAACCCAGATACTGTTGATGCTTCTTGGCAGGATTTCTTTTCTGGATATGATTTTGCAGAAAACCATTTAGATGGCTCAGCCACCACAGGCACAAATATTTCATCAAAAGAAATTGCTATTGTAAAACTAATTCAAGGATATAGAAGTCGAGGCCATCTAATTGCTAACACAAACCCCATCAGAAAAAGAAGAACTCATAAATCAGATTTAGAACTAGATTACTTTGGCTTAAGCGAGGAAGATCTAAATGAAGAATTTGAATCAGGAAAAGAAATTGGAATTGGGAAAGCTTCTCTTGGAAAGATTTTAGATCACCTAAAATTAACCTATTGTTCATCAATTGGAATTGAATTTATGTATTGCAGAAATGAAAAATTAAGACAATGGATTTATAAAGAACTCGAACACAACTCAGAAAAATCAAAATTTAGTTCAGGCGAAAAAATCGATATTTTAAATTCACTTAGCCAGGCTGTAAGCTTTGAAAACTTTCTTCAAACAAAATATATAGGTAAAAAGCGATTTTCTTTGGAAGGTTTAGAAGTAGTTATTCCAGCTTTAACAATGGCCATAAGAGAAGCAGCAAAAACTGGAGCAAAAGAATTCGTTCTTGGAATGGCTCACCGTGGTCGTCTTAATGTGTTGGCGAATGTATTTCAAAAATCATATGATGAAGTATTTTCAGAATTTGAAGAAAACATTGTTCACGATTTCATTAATACAGGTGGGGACGTAAAATATCATTTAGGAAAATCGGCAGATATTACAACACCAGAGGGTCACCCTATACATTTAAGCCTTGTTCCAAACCCTTCACATCTTGAAGCTGTCTCGCCCGTTGTTGGAGGTATTTCATATGCAAAGAAAATTATCCGTTATAACAATAATGCGAAAGAAATTATTCCAATTGTACTACATGGCGACGCAGCAATGTCTGGCCAAGGTATAAATTATGAAGTCGCAAATATGTCTAAATTAGAAGGTTACGACAATGGAGGGACGATCCATATAATAACAAACAACCAAGTTGGATTTACAGCAAATTATAAAGAATCTCGTTCAAGTGTATATTGTACTGATTTAGCAAAAGTTACAGAATCACCTGTTTTACATGTTAATGCAGACGACCCAGAAGCTGTAATCTATGCAATTAAAACTGCTGTAAAGCTTCGACAAGAATTTCATCAAGACGTCTACATTGATATTCTAGGATATAGAAAATATGGTCACAACGAAGGTGATGAACCACGCTTTACTCAACCTATTTTATATAAAAGTATTTCAAAACACACAAATGTTTATCAACTTTACTTAAACTCCTTAACAGCAAGTAATATTATTTCGCCTAACGAGGCAGAAAAAATAAATAACGACTTTAAACAAACCCTTCAAAAAAAGCTTGAAGAATCAAAAAATAATACTGTAGAAAAACAACCCGATATGTTTAAATCAAATTGGAAAGGCTATAGACTAGCAACAAAAAAAGATTTTGAAAAATCAATACCAACGGGTTTTAAACAGAAAGAACTAGATGATATTGCTGAATCAATAAATTCAGTTCCAAACTCATTTAATATATTTTCAAAAACAAAAAAAATATTAACCAATAGACTAAATCTTTTTAAAAAAGAAAAGAAAGTAGACTGGGCAATGGCCGAATTATTAGCTTATGGCTCCTTACTTAAAGAGGGGCATAGTGTTCGAATTTCTGGACAAGATTCACAAAGAGGAACCTTTTCTCATAGACACGCCGTAATAAAAGATACAGAAACAGAAGAACATTTTATCCCTCTTAACAGTATTAAAAATATAAAAGACAAACTTTATATTTATAACTCGCTTTTGTCAGAGTATGGCGTATTAGCTTTTGAATATGGTTATTCACTCGCCAACCCAAGTTCATTAACAATTTGGGAAGCTCAATTTGGCGATTTTGCAAACGGCGCTCAAATAGTAATTGATCAATTTATATCAACGTCTGAAATTAAATGGCAAAAAGTTTCAGGTTTAGTTATGCTTTTACCTCATGGATATGAAGGCCAAGGTCCAGAGCACTCATCTGCAAGGCTTGAGCGTTTTTTACAACTGTGTGCGGAAGAAAACATGTATGTCTGTAACGTTACAACACCAGCAAACTATTTCCATCTACTCAGACGCCAAGTAAAACAGGAATTTCGTAAACCATTGGTTATAATGAGTCCAAAAAGCTTATTAAGACATCCAGAGGTAATATCTAATACAACAGAATTATATACTGGTGAATTCAAAGAAATTATTGATGATAAAACAAAAACACCATTAAACATAAATAAAGTATTGTTGTGTAGCGGTAAAATTTACTATGATTTAATGGCAGAAAAAAATAAATCCCATGACTCTATTGCAATTGTAAGACTAGAACAACTTTACCCGTTTGCACAAAAACAAATGGAAGCATTAAAAAAGAAATATAAAAATGCTAAAGAATGGGTGTGGGTTCAAGAAGAACCTGAAAATATGGGAAGTTGGGCACACATATTACGTCACTTAAGAGACTGGAATTTCCAACTCGTATCCAGACCTGAAGGCGCTTCCCCAGCAACAGGAAGTTCAAAAGTACATGCAAAAATACAAAGTGAAATAGTAAAAAAAGCATTAACACTGTCAGCAAATAAAAAAGGAGCTAAATAAGCATGAAAAAAGATATCATTATACCTGCAGCAGGTGAATCAGTAACTGAAGCCGATATTGTTGGCTGGCACAAAGAAAACGGTGAATTCGTTAATATGGACGAGCCTATTGTCGAACTTGAAACAGACAAAGCTTCAATGGATCTAACAGCAGAGTCTGCTGGTGTTTTAACAATTAATGTCGAAGATGGAACAGTTCAAGTTGGCGACATAATTGGATTTATAACAGAAGGTCAAGGTGAAAAACCAACCCCAGCTGAGCCAACTACAGAAAATACACCAGAGCCAGTGAAAGTTGAAAAAACTGAGCCAGAATCAACAAACACATATGCAGCCGGCCATCCATCACCAGCCGCAAGTAAAATACTCGATGAGAAGAATATCACTACAAATAATGTCGCAGGAACTGGAAAAGATGGTCGTATTACAAAAGAAGATGCCCTAAAAGCAACGCCAGTACAAAAAGAAGAACCTAAAAAAGAACCATCCACAGAACCTGCTCTTCCAACAAAATCAGGTGATCGTACAATTAGGCGTGAAAAAATGTCTCGTTTAAGAAAAACATTAATGCACCGCTTAGTTGATGCACAACAAAGCACAGCTTCATTAACAACATTTAATGAAATTGATATGTATGAAGTTATGCAAATTCGCAAAAAATATAAAGAGTCATTTAAAGAAAAACATGGTGTAGGACTTGGTTTTATGTCATTTTTCACCAAAGCAGTAACGACAGCTTTATTAAATTTCCCTTTAATTAATGCAACAATTGATGGCGAAGAAATTGTATACCATGATTATTGCGATATCGGTATTGCGGTAGCAACACCTAAGGGTTTAGTTGTTCCAGTAATTAAAGATGCAGAGCAATTAAACTTTCATCAAATTGAATCAAGTATAAGAAACTTTGCTTTAAAAGGTAGAGATGGAAAAATTACACTAGCGGATATGGAAGGTGGTACGTTTACGATCACTAACGGAGGAACGTTTGGATCAATGCTATCAACGCCAATTTTAAATAGACCTCAAAGTGCGATTCTTGGAATGCACAATATTGTTGAACGGCCATGGGTTGTTAATGGAGAAGTAAAAGTTAGACCCATAATGTATGTAGCATTAACATATGATCATCGTTTAATTGATGGCTCTGATGCAGTACAATTTTTAGTGAATATAAAAAACTTATTAGAAGATCCAACCCGTTTAATGATTGGAGTGTAAGGAGTAAAAAATGAGTAATCAATTTGAATGTATCGTTATAGGAGCTGGACCTGGGGGCTATGTTGCTGCCATTAGATTAGCTCAATTAGGTCTAAAAGTAGCTATTATCGAAAAACAAAAAACATTGGGTGGAACTTGTTTAAACTGGGGCTGCATTCCTTCAAAAGCTTTATTAGACTCATCCGAACATTTTCATCAAGCAAAACATAAATTTGAAACACATGGAATAAAAGTTAAAGATTTAAAAGTCGATTTAAAACAAATGATGAAACGAAAAGATGATGTTGTTAAAAATACAACTCAAGGAATCGAGTTTTTAATGAAAAAAAATAATATTGAAACATTTTTTGGTCATGCAACGTTTAAAGATAAACATACAATCGAAGTTAGTAATGAAACTGAGAAAAAAACAATTACATCTGACAAATTTATTATCGCAACAGGATCTTCAGTGACACCATTAAAAAGTGTCCCAACTGATAAGAATAAAATAATCACATCGGATGAGGCAATTTCATTAAAAGAAATCCCAAAACATTTAATCGTTATAGGTGGCGGAGTAATTGGAGTTGAACTTGGCTCTGTATACGGTCGTTTGGGCAGTAAAGTTACTGTCGTTGAGTATATGGATAGATTAATACCAACTATGGATAAAGACTTAGGTAAAGCGCTCCAGCGCTCTTTTAAAGGATTAGACTTTAATTTTGAATTTAATACGATGGTAACTGGATCAAAATATAAAGGTAAAGAAGTCGTAATTACAGCTGAAGACAAAAAAGGAAATAAAAAAGAATACGTTGGAGACTATGTTTTAGTATCAATAGGGAGAAGACCTAACACTGAAAATCTTGGTTTAGACAATATTGGTGTCTCAGTAAATGAAAAAGGTCAAATTCAAGTTAATGAACATTTCCAAACAGCAGTTCCAACTATATACGCAATTGGCGATGTCATTAAAGGAATGATGTTAGCACACAAAGCATCTGAAGAAGGTGTTGTTTGTGCAGAATACATAGCAGGCCAAAAAGGACATCTTAATTACAATACAATCCCTGGGGTTGTCTATACATGGCCAGAAGTTGCTTCTGTTGGAAAAACAGAAGAGGAATTAAAAACGGCTAACATCGATTATAAATCAGGTAAGTTTCCATTTAAAGCAAGTGGACGTGCAAGAGCAAGTGAAGAAAGTGATGGCTTCGTAAAAGTATTGTCATCTAAAGATACTGATGAAATATTAGGAATCCATATGATTGGTCCGCGTGCAGCAGACATGATAGCAGAAGCTGTTTTAGCTATGGAATATCGTGCATCAGCGGAAGATATTGGCATGATCGTACATCCTCACCCAACCTTCACTGAAGCATTAAAAGAAGCTGCACTTGATTCAACAGGAAAAAGGCCTATACATATTTAATAATACCTAGGTTAACTTTAACCTAGGTAAAACTAAATATATAACTTATTTTTGTACAATGTCTAATAATTCAACTTCAAAAATTAAAGCAGCATTCGGTCCAATTTTCATACCGTAACCATTTTCTCCATAACCTAAATTAGGAGGAATAAATAACAACCATTTTGAACCTGCAGGCATAAGTTGTAATGCCTCTGTCCAGCCCTTTATAACTTGATTGGCAGCAAATTGGACAGGGGTTCCACGATCATAAGAACTATCAAAAACAGTTCCATCTAAAAGTTCACCTTTATAATGTACTGAAACAACATCATCAACTCCTGGCTTTTTACCTGAACCATTTGATATAACTTTATATTGAAGTCCTGACGAAGTGGTTATAACTCCTTCTTTAGTCTTATTTTGTGCAAAAAAGTTATTAGATTCCTCTAAATTTGTAACGGCCATTCTCTTTTGATTTTCTTGCTGTGTCTTCATCATCGATACTCTAAAGTTAGTTAAATGCTGTTGCATATCTTCATCACTAAATTTAGATTTTCCTTGGTATCCATCAACTAAACCTTGCTTTAAAGAATTAACATCGATATCAACACTCATATCTTTAAATCCTTTACTGATATCATACCCAATAGAGTAACTATAATCTTTTACAGAACTACTCTTCTCCGAATTAGAAACGCTTTGAGCACCGTTACCTTCACAACCCCAAAATAGAAAAACAGAAATAAGTACTAGCAATATTTTTTTCATTAAACTACCTCTCATAAATTGAATATATCTATATAGTACAAAGTCTCATTAAAAAATACAAATTAAACGCCTTTCTTTGTATCCCAAATATGAATATGTAATCTATTTGAATAATTAAATGAATATTTTTTACAGAGTTTTACAATAAGAGGTTCTAACTCAATCATCTGCTCTCTTGTCATAGCGGAAGCCATTAAATAAGTTTTCTTTACATCTATTAACGAAGGGTTTATGTAGTTACGAACTATTTCAAAAATATCAGATTCAGCAGAAACAACAAATTTAAAAATAGCCGAGTCAATTGAATTGAACAATGCTAATACATCATCTATTAAGCGTTTATCAAGGCCCATTCCAGAATTAGCTAACTTCGGGCTAACATTAAAATAATCTACCAGCGAAATTAGTTCATGATTTGGCAAAATAGTACCATTAGTTTCGATTTCGATGTGTGGTAAAAATCCATATTTATGTTTAAAAAACTCTAAAAACTCACAAATCGACTTTTGATATAATAAAGGCTCTCCACCAGTAATAATTAAATGTGCACCGTCTTTTAAAAAATAGAACCAATTCTGATTTTCCCAAAACGAGCAAATTTCAGAATAGCTATAAGTCCGTCCTTTAGTCCATGTTTCAATAGTATCACAACGCCATGTAGCACCACTATCCAATTTACCCGTCTTTATCGTAGATTTACCACCACAAGTTAAATTACATCCTTTTAACCTAAGAAATACAGCAGGAACACCAGCTGTTTGTCCTTCCCCTTGTATGGAATAAAATTGTTCACTAATTTCTAAAGACATGATTAAGTTTTACTAATAAAATTTACAAATTAAAGTCATAATAAAGTCTCCTTGTAGTTAAAGACTCTGACGCTATAGTATATGGATATAGTTTTTTTAACAATCTTAATCTATTGTGTTCATCAAGATAAGTAATAATATTTTTAACTTTAGATTCATTTAATTCAGAAATTGTTAATGTTGTTTCAAAAGAAATTTTGCCATTTTGTAAAATATTATCTTCTTCTAATGTCTTTTCCAATAAAAATAGTTGACTTTTACATGCCACATTAAAAGGCATAAAAGGGTCTGTTGCAATAATTATTGATAAAATAAATAACGACATAGGAATCAACCTAATATCTTTAAATTTAGAAAAAATAAAATATAAACAAACAATCACAACCCAAAGTAAAAGTAACCAACATACATACCAAAATTCAACAACACCATTCATTAACCATTCCTGACTTAAAAAAAATAAATTAACTACAACCACTGGTAAAATAAACCAATAAAAGTATTTTAAAAAAAACAAAGTAACTTTGTTTGAAGTTCGGGTTCTTAATAATTCCATTTGAATCAAAAAAAACAACCCAAACCCAACTCCTAGCAACGTAAAAATTGTAATAATAATATTAAATGACCACCCTAAAAAGAGCATTGCTCCAAAAAAAGAATAAGAAAAAGCAATAAAAAGAATACTTGCAGGTAAAAAATATAAAGAAGAAATATAATAATAAAATTTAGGGTATGGCGTATGCTCTTCCAAAGAATCTAAATTTGTAGGGATTTGAGTTAAGAAATATAACGATCCTACGTATCCAAAAATAATAATCATACCTAACTTATAAATAGAAAAACTTAAATCTTGAACAAGGAGAAAATCAATAATATAAATACAAAAAAAGTAAATAACAATATATATAAAACACCAAAATATAATCTGAATAAGCTTTATAAACAAAATATTATTAAACTTCCAAAAACTATGCATTGAAGTTTTAAAAAAGCTAGCAAACGACAAAAATAAACTTAATATTAAAAAGTACAAATAAAACTGCTGTTGGAAATAAACATTATCCACAACAGATTTATCAAAAATAAAACCATCAAGAAAATACAAAAACAAACAAATCCCGCCAAAAATAAGCATTAAAACTTTAGGAAAATTGAAATTATATTTTTCAGAAACAAGTTGAAATGTAATAAACATAGGAATTCCTAACGTAAATGTTTTAGCAAGAAGATCAAAATAGGGCACAAACTCAACACAAGCACCAGAAAAATGATTTAGTATCGGATCACAAATTTCGACTAAACACGCTGAAATCGTCCAACATACAGAAAAAATAGCTGCGTATCTAAAACGTTGAAACGCACTTTTTAAAAAAAATAATCGTTTAACCATATTTTAAGTATAATAAGTAAGTAAAAAAATTACAGTAATTTAATTAAATTTATCAACTAAATTCTTCTTTTTAAATAAGTAATGAAAGACCATCCACTCAGACCCTTTTTTAAACCTAAAAATTTCAGAACAAGATAAAAAGAATATTTTCCATGCATGCCATTTTCTAACACCGTTTCCCTTACCATAATACTCTTCAAATAATGATACAATTTCATTTTTTGACAAATAATGTCTCTTTATCCATTGTTCACATGTTTTATGATAATGAATACCATTTATTCGCCATTGTTTTAATAATAATAATTGAGTCTGAAAATAAGAAAATATTTTTTCATTAGGCATAATTCCACCTGTAAAAAAGTGTTTAGCGATCCAGTTTTTATTATTTTCAATCGAATACGGATAACAATATTTTTTATGACCAAAAATATGAGTCATAAGATAACCATCTGTACTTAACCAAGAAGATATTTTTTCAAAAAGCATTTTATAATTACTAAGGTGCTCAAACATTTCAATAGATATAATACGATCAAAAGTTCGATCAAAAGCAAGCGTATTGATATCATGTTTTTGAGCTGATAAATGTGTATAACTTAAGCGCTCAGCCTCAGAGTTAATATAATCAACTTGTGATTGAGAATTTGACACAGCAATAATTTCAGAATTAGGAAACTTCTTAGCTAAAAACAAACTTAACGATCCCCATCCTGAACCTAGATCTAAAATAGATTGCCCGTCTTTGATCTGAGCCCTCTCCACTGTAAGTTCTAGCATACTTTTTTCAGCATCATCTAAGCTAGCTGTCCCCTCATCCCAAAACCCAGAACTATATTTTAAATACTTACCTAACACAAATTTATAAAAATCAGGCTTAACTTCATAATGTTGATTATTAGCACTATCCGTTTCAACGGCGATTGACCCTTCAGATAAAAATTTAATCATAGAGGTATGACTATCACCATTATTTTGAAATTCTTTTTTCTTTTTGCGTAATAATGAGCCTAATAAAAATCTAATCGCAATTCTGTAAACAAATAATGGTATATATTTTGATTCAACTAATTTATCATAAAACGTCATAAAAACCCCTTAACTTTATACAATTTAAAAACCTAAAATTTTAATAATATATTTTTTATTATGTAACAGTATAATCCAAATTGAATAAACAATGCAAACCCAGGAAAAAAGAATTTAAAAACAAAAAATAATTAGGTTTTTTTTAATAAATTCAGGAAAATTATTGGAGTAGAGTTTTGATAATTTTGATAAGCCTTTCCACAACGTTTCAAAGTGCTCCTTTCAGAAATTGGTGCTGTCATAAATTTCATAATTAAATACAAAAATAAAGGTCCAAGTAAAGAAAGAAATCCAAAAGGATAACTAAAGCTAATAAGTGTAATCGAAACCCAAACAAAAATTTCAAAGAAATAATTAGGATGACGAGAGTAATACCAAAGTCCTGTATTACAGAAATCTTTTTTCTTAGCTGTTTTTTTAAATTGTGTTAACTGTTGATCTGCTAGAACTTCGAATATCAAGAAAAATAGAAACAATACAGAAGC
>CEOK01176009.1_pt1 | contig 13633 bp, 10 predicted proteins | sample 427001 | NCBI WGS metagenome assembly CEOK01 (sample SAMEA2591108, study PRJEB7988) | marine metagenome | isolation source: saline water (ENVO:00002010), including | reverse complement strand
TTAGAAAGAGAATGGAGTCTTCACTAATTATGTTTTTAAATTAATTGTAAAATTAACCCTCCTAGTTGGGGGTTTTATAATTATAACTTATTGGGGATAACCTTGTCATTATTTTTATCATAAATACGATACTAAATATTGTATATTTATGAACATTGAAATGTCTTAACAAAGAGAAATGAAAAGGAAAGTAAATGCAATATGGAATGGAGGCGGCGCTGACGGAAATGGATTTTTAACCGCACAAAGTGGTGCTTTTAGTAAGATGCCATATAGTTATAAAACTAGATTTGAAAATGACAACGGTGAGCTTGGAACCAATCCTGAAGAACTTATCGTATCTGCGCTTGCTGGTTGTTTTAATATGAAGCTAGCATTTGTTCTAAATGAAGCTGATTTTAAGCCGAAAAGTTTAAATACAAACGCTTTACTTACATTTAATGACGGTTCTGTAAAATCTATAGAATTATTAGTTAAAGGAAAAGTTCCAAAATTAAATGAAGAAAAATTTATTGAACTTGCAGAATATGCAAAAAATAATTGCCCTATTTCTGGTGTGTTAAATTGTGAAATTCTATTAAATGCCTCATTATTATAATTTTTTATATAATCGGCATTTTCCCCTCAGTTAGCGATGAAACTTCCAACCCTTAAAGAAATTTACTCGTAATATAAAATTGATAAAAAGTGGCGAAAATTACTGATGGGGAAATGAATGATATTAAATAAAAAACCCTAAACTTGGGAGGAGGAAAAGATTTTAATTCTTAACATAATGGAACTTAATTTAAATATTGCTGTTAGGTTAATAGCAATGTCTCTTTCTTATTGAACAACCTTTAAAATTTATCAACAATAAACTCAGTTTTATATTTAACCAATAAATATCTTTTAACCTACAAAACTTTACTTCACAAAGAAAAAAATGAGAAGCAACCATACTGATAATAACTTTTGAACAAAAAGTTACTAAGTGAATAGTAAAGCTTTAAAATAAATAATTTATTAGAATGACTTTGAACTCTCAATTGGAGGGTTTTTATAATATCAAACAAAATTAATTTGATATACAAAATATCATTTAATCTAGATACCTAAAATTTTAAAAACCAAAAAAATTTTTCAGCAGTTCAAGACAATGGAGGGTTTTGGTACAGGGGTGGTTTTAGAATTATTCTTTAATTGTAAATTTATTATCCGTAGTAATATATATACATCCAAGTGGTTTTTTCCAACAATGAGTGTGACTAAAAATATAAACTTTTTTACCATCCTCTTTTCCAACTATTAATTTTGTTCTAAACAATTTATATCTAGCTATTTCAGAGGAGAAAAAATTTCTATTTAATGTCTGCCATTCTTTTTGTCTTTCCTCAGATTTAATAGACATTAAGGATAGTGGACCTCCCTCATTAATTACTAAGCTATCAATTTCTCTTGAAGTATGAGTGCCTATTTGGGGATAAATATTTGTATATATTAAAACTGCAAAAATGATTAAAAGTTTATTCATAATTATTCATTTAGTTTACGATAACAACAACAAAATACTAATTAGTCTTAAAATCAAAAAACTTCTAATTAATTTAAAATTATGAAGGGTTTGTTATGCTTATGTTTTTGAGGTTCTCTTATTATAAGATAATTAGATAATTCTTTAAATAAATTGATTATTTAAGAAAAGACATAATTAGTAAAAGAAATTTTGAACCTGCTTCAGGATTTACATTTATTTAATTGATTAATAAACTAAAACCTTTTAAAATGATTTAGCAATCAAAGCTTATTTTAACAATTACAACGATTGGAAATCAGAATTTTTCATTTATAAGACCTGAGTTGAGGTTTGTGATGAAGATAGAATTACTGTTTGAAAAATTGACCGCCTTAGATACATGGTAATGGTTTAAGATCTGTTTTGGATTGCATGCAGAAATTAATTGGTTCAGACTATTTGGTAGAATTGACAGCTAAGATGAACATCAAAAATGATTAGATCCATCACTGTGAAACATTGTTTAGTTAATTACAATCGGGTATTTACAATATTGTTGAAAATCGAACCAAAAGTATAACTCAATCCTAATGATATTCTGTTTTGATAATCAGTAGAGATTTGCCTTTGTCTGAGCAATAAATCCTCAATGGATGTTTCTCCTTTGGGTAGATTGATTTGGTCTCTAATCAATTGGAAGCTACCTGAGAGTCTGACCGAAAGACCGCGGAACACTCTAAGATTCAAATTATTGTTAAGTGTTAGTCTCCTTAGGTCGGGTTGATCTATAAATTGAGAAGCAACCAAGTATGAGTAAATATTCCCCCATTTTTCTCTAAACCTAACATTTAGAGTTAGTGATTGGTTGAACAAATTTTGTTTGTTAAAACCATAAAGAGTCTCTTCGAAATATTCATACAAATTGTAACCAATTTTATACGCGAATGTTACCTCTCTTGTCAACACCTCCTTATAAGGAATTAAATTGTATTCCAGAGCGGGAGAAAAATTATAAAATGATTTATAGTTTGTGTAAGTGTCCGTTTCAAATGATCCAAAAATACCTGTGGAAAAATGATTTGAGATACTTCTCACTATACTTCCTGTTAAATAGCTTCTTTCTCTCTCACTGCTGTAATTCTCTTCTTCTCCTTTAAAAAATTTTACTGATCTCCAAAAACCTATATCGGAGCGGACCCGCCATTTCTCTGTTACGCGATCTATCTCAAATGCTAAATTATATTGTTTTTCGTTAATACTTTTTTCGTCCTGAAAATTGAAAGAACCGGAAACCTCAAAAATCCAATTTTTCCATTGATCTGAAAGGGGTTCAATCGAAGGGTCTTTATAATTATCAAAAGTGACCTCCATTTTTTCTTGAAAAGGAGTGTTTTGTAAAAAGAATACCATCCCTAATTTATAAGTTTTTAAAAGTGCGTCTCTAGACTCTTTTAGAGTAAGGTTTTGTGAAATATCTGTACTAATTTTATTCTCTTTACTATTAAATTCATTTTTTCCCTTAAATTCGATGGAGTATTTTATTCCACCACTGGCATTTCTAATATCGAAAACAAAAACTTCGATGTCAGATAAAGTTCTGTCTCTAACGTAGTCAAATAGTTGAGTGTTTTGTATTATATACTGATAGTCGCAATTACAGCTCAAAAAGACTTTTATTTTTGGGGTTTGTGCACGGACTGATATGCATTTAAGCGCAATTAAAAAAACTAATAGAGTTCTATTCATAAATTATAATGTAAAATAAGTTAAATATTCTGTATTCTTTGATTTAACAACTAAATTTTTGCTTCCAATTTGAGGACTAGATTTATAATCATTAATTTGAAATTGAATTACTGAACTGAACTTCAGAAAATTATGATCAATTGAAAATAGCAAGGGGCTCCCATTTTTCAGTGGTGAAATGGGTTTTAAAATTCTCTTGAGGTTTACCGGGGGTAGTTCTTCCATTTTGTATGGCATTTTTAAATAAAGAAATCAGCTCGTTTTCAATTTCTGGTTGCTGACCATACAGGTTCATGAGTTCTCCGGGATCATCTTTGAGGTTATAAAGTTGAAATTTGGGCAAGTTATTGGCTTCTTTTTTATTTGGCCTTGGATAGCTCCAACCGCCTGAATCGGCACAAAAAATAAATTTATAATCTCCCTTTCTTATGGCAAAGCTTCCATAAAAGGAGTGGTGTATAGTAAATGTCCTTTGGTAATTATTTTCTGTTTTCTTAGAAAAAGTAGGTAACATAGAAAAACTATCCTCACCCTCTTGATGTGTCAGTTTGACCTCCAATATATCTGCACAAGTAGCCAGTAAATCTACAGTACAAATGGTTTTATGGCTTATGGAGCCTGCGGTGATTTTTTTTGGCCATTTTATTATAAAAGGAACTCGATGCCCCCCTTCAAAGATATCTGCTTTGTGACCTCTATAGATACCACTGGGATTGTGACCTTTTGCCTTCAATACATTAAAATTTGCTTGTGGAGAGCAACCATTATCACTGGTAAAAATCACGATTGTATTTTCTGTAATATTCAGTTTGTTTAGCAAACGATTTAGCCTACCCATTCTATAATCAATCTGCATTACAAAATCAGCATAGGGGTTCAATCTACTTTTTCCTCTCCATTCTTCGGTGGGTAAAATTGGAGTGTGAGGAGAGGGTAAAGGTAAGTAAAGAAAAAAGGGCTTTTCTTTTTCACTCATTTCACTGATATAGGCTTCAGCTTTGTCAAACAAATGAGGTGTTACCCTTTCATGTTCAAAATCATCGGCTGTTGGTCCTTCTCTCCACGAGTGATAATCTCCTTGTCTGCCTGTGATATTTTTAACGGGAGCGGTAATTTTTTCATTTTCTACATATACATAAGGTGGCATATCGAGTGAGCCACAATGACCATAGGCATATTCAAAACCGATGTCATTCGGGCTGTTGGTGATATTTTTTGAAAAATCAATCTTATCAAAAATCTCACTATCCTTAATGGGAGTATTAATAAAAGTACTATCATTTAGAGCCCAATTCCAACCCAAATGCCATTTTCCGATAAATGCAGTGCAGTACCCCATAGATTTCAATAAGGAGGCCACTGTTGTTCTTTTTTGGGGGATTAATCCATTTGAGGTCCCAGTCAAAACCCCTTTTTTGATGGGACTGCGCCAGTTGTACCTTCCCGTGAGAATACCATACCTTGTAGGGGTACAAACGGAAGAGGAAGTATGGGCATCCATAAAAACCATACCCTCATTTGCCATTTGATTCAAGTGAGGGGTTTTAATTTTCCCTTCTTCATTATAGACTCCCAAATCTCCATAACCCAAATCGTCAGCCAAAATATAAATTATATTGGGGGGTGGTGATATTGGATCTTCACTGCATGAAATAATTGCAATAATGAAAAAAAATATAAATAGGAAGTAGTAAGGTTTTTTCAATGTGTTTTGATTAAATTTATTTGTATAAAATCTTAGTGATGGAAAACAAATGGGTTCAAAAGAAAGATAAATTAGTAAAAACATTTCAATTCAAAGATTTTAAAGAAGCATTAATTTTTATTAATAAGGTGGGTGAAAAAGCAGAATCTTTAAATCATCACCCTAAAATAGTCAATACATACAACAATGTTAAAATAGAGCTTTGGACACATGATCAAAATGCAATCACTGAGTTGGATTTTAAACTGGCAGATGAGATAGATCTACAATTAGAGTAAAAATTAAAGAACCATTTTTTTATCCATTTTTCCTAATTTATGGGCAAAAATCACCTTTTTTTGTTTTATTGAAAACTTCTGATTTTTGCCTTTAGCGATCTTTCCTAAAAAAAATTATATTTACTAATTTAAAGAACTAGACATGAAGAAGACTATACTTTTATTTACATTGGTTACTTGTTTTAACCTTTTCGCTCAAAAAGAAATCTATGAAATTAGAACTTATGAACTTTTTCAGTCCTCAAATTTCAATGATTTCAATTCTTATTTCAGGGACCATTTCATACCTGTATTAAACCAAAAAGGTATCAAAAATATTGGAGTTTTTCAAGAGGTCTCAGAGGATCTACCTAGAAAAATTTATTTATTTATTCCCTATTCAAGTATGTTAACCTACGAAAAAACCCGATCCGCAATCGCAAGTGACGAAAAACTGCAAAAAGTATCTGCTGCTCTTAACCCATCAAGTAAGCCTTTATTCAATCGTTATCAAACCTCTTTGTACATTGCTTTCGAAGGAATGCCAACGATGATCCAACCAGATGATAACAATAGATTTTTTGAATTGCGTACTTATGAAACTCATTCGGAGGACGCTTATATGAGAAAAGTTAAAATGTTCAATGAAGGAGAGCTCCAACTTTTCGATGAATTGGATTTTGGGGCTGTATTTTTTGGGGATAAAATCGCAGGAGACAGAATGCCTTGTCTGACTTATATGCTTTCTTTTGAAAGCTTACAGGAGCGAAATAAAAATTGGGGTCAGTTTGTAAATCATCCTACTTGGAATAAGTTAAAAGGTGATCCAAAATACAAAGACAGTTGCTGCTCATCTATAACACGCACCTATCTTACCGAAATGCCCTATTCTCAGCTTTAATTTATGAAAAAAATTATTGTTGTTGGATTAATAATGCTCCATTCAGCATGCAAACCAATACAGGAGGTGGGACCCAATATTGTATGGTTGATTACAGAGGATACTTCCCCGCATCATATGCAATTATATTATGAAGGAGGGGCTTCTATGCCTAATATAGAAAAATTAGCCAAACAAGGTATCGTATATAACAATGCCTTCTCTAATGCTCCAGTTTGTTCTGTGGCTCGAAGCACACTCATTACTGGGTGCTATGCTCCAAGAATATTTACACAGTTCCACCGTAGGATGCAATTTACTACACTTTCAGAGGATGTGCAGCCCTTTCCTTATTACCTTAAGCAAGCGGGATACTATACCTCGAATAACCATAAACAAGATTATAACTTTATTCTGCCTAAAGGGGTGTGGGACGAATCTTCAAGAGAAGCTACTTATAAAAATAGGAAGAACGGTCAACCGTTTTTTCATGTACAAAGTCATAATTTATCCCATGAAGGGAGTTTGCATTTCGATCAAAAGGAGATTGATCAAACCCCAAATGAAGACCTAGAAAATATCAAAGTATTCCCTTACCATCCTAATACCAAAACATTCAGATATTCCTATCACCATTTCCAAAATCAACACACCCTGACAGACAACTTAATGGGAGAATTTTTAACTGACCTAGAAGAAGAGGGATTGATGGAAGAGACCATTATTTTTTATTTCGCTGACCATGGAGGCGCATTGCCTAGAAGTAAAGGATACGCCTATGAAAGTGGCTTACAAGTTCCTTTAGTGGTTTATATTCCCGAAAAGTGGAAACATTTATTCAACCAGAATAAAGGATCAAGATCTGACACTTTTGTTGAATTTGTGGATTTTGCACCCACCATACTTTCTCTTGTAGGAATTGCCGCACCCTCGAGCATGGACGGTACCGCCGTACTTGGAAAATTTGCTGAACTCTCAAAAATTAGAAATAAAAACACCGCCTTTGGCCATGCCGATCGTTTTGATGAAAAGTACGATTTGATCAGAACTCTAAGGGTAGGAAATTACAAATACATCAGAAATTATCAACCCTTTAACGTTGATGGATTATATAATTTTTATCGCTACAAAATGTTGGGATATAAGAACTGGAGAGATTTGTATTTTTCCGAAAAACTCAACGAAAAACAAAGAAAATTTTTTGAATTCAGAAGGGCTGAAGCGTTATACGATTTAGACCAAGATCCTCATGAGGTAAATGACCTTTCTTTAAGCGCTGAGCATCAAGAAATCTTAACTCAAATGAGAGATCAATTGCGAGAAAAGCTTGTTTCGCTTCCAGACTTGAGTTTTTATCCCGAACCTTTTTTATTAGAGAATGCGCTCAAAAAACCCGTAGATTTTGGTCTGAATCACCGATATGAAATTCAGGAATTAATTGCTGTTGCTGATCTCAACCTATACAGTTTTTCTGATGCTGAGCAACAAATAAGGCTTGCCTTGGCAAATGAAAATCCTTGGATTAGATATTGGGGGTTGATAGCATGCTCTTCATTTGGGAGAGAGGCTAAAAGCTTTCTCCCAAAAATCCAAGAACTTCTGAATAATGATGAAGAGAATTTAGTCAGGTTTCGTGCATTAGAATACTTAATGTTGAATAAACAACCCTACCAGACTAAAATCATCAAAGAAATACTCAAAAGCGCTAAATCTATGACAGAGGCGAACTTGATGCTCAATTCCTTGGCATTGATTAAAAGTTTAAACCCCAGTTTCAAACCTGACTTATCAAAAGATATTTTTCCAACTGAATGGTATGAAAAAGAGAATGATTTGGTCAATAGAAGGATGAATTATTTAATCTTTAACCTCTAAATCAAATGAAAAGTGATTTAAATGAAGAACTTACACCGATAATTTACAGAAAAGCCAAAGGTCAAATTGTAATTTAGGGCAAATCAAATATTACTGATTTGGAAGGAAATCACGTCTAACACGGGAGTAGGTTTACCCTCTCTCTTTGCAATGAAGAAAAGACATCCCTTTTTTAAATGGTTCACACAAACTTTAGAACTCCCTTTTTCCAAATTCACTGTCGATAAATTTGGTTCTGTTTTTTTGGTTGTTGAAATTATAACTCAGACTGACCAAAATCATATCAACTTCATAGACGTAATTGGTGGTGGTATAAAATTCATTTTTCATTCGCGTTGTAATACGTTGTTCATTGGTATTCATAAATCCCATATCGATATTTTTCCATTGCAGTGTGGCCGTTATTTGGTTATCCCAAAAACGTTTGGTTAATGTCAAATTAGGAGAGTAAAACTCCGAATCCCTTCCTTGAGCTGTTATCCTTTCAGAAATATAATTGAAATTAAGTTGCATGAAAGCTGTCTCAGAAAAACGATAGGTACCGTTAAGATTTAGGTCGTACACATAATCTTTTGTATTTACAGGACGACCGTCAAATGATCCTTTAATGATAAAATAGAAGAAGTTTGAGGAAGCCATAATTTTTAATTTTTTACCAATTTTGAATTCACCTCCAGATTCTCTTCCTATTAATTTGCCATTGCCTACATTGGAGTAAATCCTATTTAAAATAGTATCATTATAGACTGTATTAACCCTATTAATTAAATGATTGACATTTCGGTAGTAGAGACTAGAAAAGATATTGTTTCCTTTTTTATTCTGATAATTTACACTTAACTCTACTTGGTCGATTAGTTCGGGATGTAAGTTGGGATCCCCTTGTTCCAAAGTTTCAGAATGTTCTCTTTCTGGAAAAGGATTCATTTTAAAGGTAGTAGTGCGCTCAATTCTCTTGCTGTATGCCAGTTGAAAGGATACATTATCTTTCCATTTGTAATTGACACTGGCAGAGGGAAAAAGTTTGGCAAAGTCCAACGAATAGTCTTCATCAAGCTGTCCAGTTTTATCTTTCAATGACAAGTCTCTTTTCATATTTTCCAAACGCAAGCCCGCCGTAAAACTCCATTCCTGAAAGCCGACATTATATTGTAAATAGCCAGCATGTATGGACCGTTTTAGGTTTACCTCACTCGAAAACTCAGGAACTAGCTCAAAAATCTTTGTGGTGTTGTTTTTTCTTTCGTAGACAAAATCCCCGGTATGATCCAAATTTCTGAATTGGTAACCAATTTTTAGTTTGCCCATAGGCAGGGGTTTGAAATTATAATCTAAATTTATACGTAATCCGTATAGGGGGTTGTTATTGGTATTGTACTCATCTTGATAAATAATAGAGTTATCAGGGTGTCCTAAGTTTCTGTTGGTAGTAGGCCCTCCTAAAAGGGTATATTCGTAAAGTACAGAGGTATGAAGCTTGGCTGAATTTTCAAAAAGATGGTCATAGTCCAAACTTCCCAAAACAAAATCACTTTTCCTCACCCTCAGGTTTTCATTGTAATATTGAAATCGATACTCAATCCCACCATCTATGATCTCATGATTGTTATAGTAGAGAATATCAGCTGTTCTTTTTTTCGTTCTTTTTCCTGCATAGAGTCCTAGAGAAAAAATATCTTGATCTGAAAGCTGGTAATTTGCCGTTAATCGCCCTGAGAAATTCGTTTCGTCAAAGCTTCGCTCTCCATCAGATGGGAATCTGTTGAATTTATCCCCAGTAATGATGTACACATCGCCCTCTCTTCTTCCCGACATATCATTCCTTTGAAAGCTCAAACCCGATGATAAATCCCATTTTTTTCCTACCGTGTTGTAGGTAATATCAGCTCCAAATCGCTGGGTCGCTTGAGCATTGTAATAATCCTCTACAGAGGGAGCGCCCAATAGAGTATTTAACAGAAGATAATCTCCCATAACGTAGTTCTTGAGTGTCAGAATATTTAAAATACCTGCTTTTCCTTCGGCATCATATTGTGCGGACGGGGCGGTAATAATCTCGATATTTTTAATGCTGTTAGCAGGGATTTGACTCAATAAGCTTTGTACGTCAGATTGAATAGGTTTATTGTTTAATAAGACCACAAAACCAGTAGTTCCTCTTACCCTAATTTCTCCAATGCCATTGAATGATATTGAAGGAAGGTTCTTGACTACATCGATTCCTGTTCCACCCTGAGCAATTGAGAATTCACTGGCAGAATACACCTTTCGGTCAATTTTGTTACGTACGGCAGCAATGTTGGTTTCAATTACCACTTCTTCCAGTAAATCTTGGTCGGATTGTAATCTTATTCGACCCAAGTCTAAAGGAGAATTATTTTCAACTTTTATGTTAGATTTTATTTGAGTTTTATAACCCAAAAAGGAAATTTCCAATGTAATAATTTTACTCCGTATTTTGGGAAAAACAAAGCTGCCATCGGGTTTTGAAATCGTACCGTCCAGAATTTCATCACTTTCTTTTATAATGATCGTAGCGTATTCTATTGGTATGTTATTGGCTTTATCTACGACAGTTCCAGTCAGCTGACTTTGTAAGTTGAAAGATAAAAAATAAAAGAAAATGAGGCTCATTAACCATTTTCTATACATTGTTATTACTCAATTTCATTTAAACAAAATATTTATAGCCCTTTAAAATAAAAACCAATGTAAAAATAACATTTGTAATTATTAAAATTGGTAATACTCATTTTTTCTTATTTCAATAAAAAGTTTAATTATTTTATGTAGTTTACAAGCACACACAAAGCTTTATTTCTATGTAATAACAATAATAATGGACTTTAAATAAAGGTCTATGCAAATGAATACCAATTAAAAAAAAAATGCGAGCCCATCGGCTCGCATCAACTTTATAGATAAGGATAGTTTAGAATGCAGTACTCAAAGGTATCTGCTGTCCTAACTTCCCTAAATTATACATGTAAGACATTTGACACCTCCTTTCTATATTAGTTAAACATAGCTGTTGTCACAGCAAAAACAAATCATTGACAAATATAAGAAGACCAAAAATTTCTATAGTTTATTTTACAATATTTTTTAGCGTCAATCCCTGAACCAAAATTGTAAAAAGGACAATTACATAAGTCAGAAAAAGGATTAGTGCTTTACCTTCACCTATGGAGTCTGGTAAATTAAGAGCTAAGGCCACACTTAATCCCCCCCTAAGTCCACCCCATGTAATGATCAAAGCAGTTTTCTTTTCAAACTTTTTGAAAAACGATAAAAAGGCAATGGGGACACTCACCCCAATACCCCTAGAGATGACCACCAAAATAATTACCAAAATAGAAATGGTTATAAAGGGCAATTGGAAGGATTCAAATATCATAATAATTTCTAGTCCGATAAGAATGAATAGTATGGCGTTGAGGGTTTCATCCAATAAGTGCCAGAACTTGTAAACATAATCCCCCATGGCTTTTTGAACACCTTCTTCTTGGTCATTAACGTCAAGGTTTTGATTTAAAAACAGCCCCATCATCACAACACCGAGAACAGCAGAAAAATGGAAATAGTGACAAATTATTGGTAATAGTAAAACCAAAGAAATAGTAATCAATACCTCAAGTTCAGTATGTTCATTTTCAATATATTTCAAAAGTTTCAGTCCAAAATAACCCATAACCGATCCTAAGGCAATACCTCCCAATACTTCAGTCACGAATAAACTTCCTACTGCCGCAGCTGTAATATTTTCTATACCATCTTGTTTGATACTCAATAGGGTTAAAAAAACAACTACTCCTATTCCGTCATTGAAAAGAGATTCTCCGGCAATACGTGTCTCTGTAATTGAGGATAAATTCATTTTTTTAATCATGGCTAAAACCGCTATAGGGTCAGTAGGTGCTATTAAAGCACCAAATAAAAGACAATCTATATAAGATAGTCCCAAATCTGTTAAGCCAAAAAAGGGTTGCTGAATTAACCAGAAAACACCCGATCCTACAGCAAATGTAGAAAAAATAACCCCAAAACTAGCTAATAATAAAATTGTCACTTTATCTTTTAAAAGCTCATGAACGTTGACACTCATTGCTCCTGCAAAAAGCAAAAAAGGCAGCATAACATTTACCAATAATTCACTAAAATCAAATTCTCTAGTGATTTCTGTAACTGTCTCAATTACCTTAGGAAAAATAAGCCCTATAACTGCCAAAGTGACGGAAAGACAAAGTGCTAAAATCATTAAACCAATAGTTTGAGGAAGTTTCAAAAGCCGAATATTAATAAGAGTAAAAATTGACGCTAGTGTAAGAAGAATGGTTGATAATTCAAGAATATTCATTATAATTAGTTTTTAATAAATATAGATTAAATTTTTCTATGTCCTCAAACTATACAATTTTGATATGTACTTCCCTATCATATCAAATTCTAAATTAACGGTATCTCCTTTTTGAAGCAGGTGGAAGTTGGTGTGTTCATATGTGTAGGGTATTATGGCCACAGAAAATCGTTCAAGACCCGAATTGACCACAGTGAGACTGACTCCATTCACGCAAATTGACCCCTTTTCAATCGTAATATTTTTTTTATTTTGATCATACTCAAAGTCAAAGAACCAGCTTCCATCTTTAAATGCTACACCCCCACAAATTCCAACCTGATCAACATGACCCTGAACAATATGTCCATCCAAACGGCTGTTCATTTTAATTGCTCTCTCCAAATTGATCAAATCGCCTTTTTTGATTTTATTTAGATTAGATTTTTCCAAAGTTTCTTGAATCGCGGTTACCGTATATTGATCCCCTTCGATCTTCACTACAGTAAGACACACGCCATTGTGGGCCAAACTTTGGTCTATCTTTAATTCTTGGGTCAAACTACTTTCAATTCTAAGATGCAGGTTTTTTTGGTCTTTTTCCAAATCGACTACTTTTCCAAACGACTCAATGATTCCAGTGAACATAAGTAATATTTAATTACATTTGACTTGTAAAATTAGGAATAAAAGCAACACCAATGTTGGGGAAAATTAAGGTGGGTATTTCGATAGGAGATCCTAACGGAGTTGGGATTGAAATCATTTTGAAAATCTTTGAAGATAGGAGGTTATTTGAATTTTTTACGCCCTTAATTTTTGGACCTTTAGAGCTACTAGAAATACAAAAGAAACATTTCCAGCTGAACTCTAAGTTTTGTTTAAAAAACAAAAAAGAAAGACTACACAAAGCTCAATTGAATGTCTTTGATCAACCCATGATAGAGGAAAAGCTCGCTTTTGGTGAAGCTTCAAAAACGGCTGGGAGTGTAGCTTTTGAATCTTTAAAATCAGCGACTTTTGCCTTAAAAAATGGCGAGGTGGACGCCCTAGTTACTGCTCCAATCAACAAAGAGACAATTCAGTCAGAGGATTTCAAATTTCCAGGTCATACCGATTATTTGGCCAATGAACTTAATGGTAATAGTTTAATGTTTATGGTTTCCGACTCTCTAAAAGTTGCATTAGTGAGTGATCATATTGCTGTGAAAGACATCTCCAGCGTATTTACCATTAAGCTAGTGAAAGAAAAAATTCAAAAACTGGAACTCTCCTTACAACAGGATTTTGAGATTGCTCGACCCAAAATAGCAGTCCTTGGACTTAATCCTCATACCGG
>CEOK01026003.1_pt1 | contig 13637 bp, 15 predicted proteins | sample 427001 | NCBI WGS metagenome assembly CEOK01 (sample SAMEA2591108, study PRJEB7988) | marine metagenome | isolation source: saline water (ENVO:00002010), including | reverse complement strand
TCGATTTACTCTTTTGCCATCAATGACTTCTCGTAATAATAAATTGTTTCCCCATTGAGAAACATTAGTATAAAACCTCATGCAGTTATTATACCATAATTATGAAAAATAGTCAACTAATTTTCCTTCTCTTGCTAAATCTACTGAACAACAATGAGCACCACCAGACCAAAGAAAGTTCCAACGATTAACCCAAGGTATCATTTCAATATTATATTTTTTTAATTTATTTGCTAATTCTTTATCATAACCAGATGTGATCACTGTATTTTCGTCTAGTGATAAACAGTTAGCATCAAATCTTGTTTCTTGCGATACTCCAAGCAAATGGTGCCATGGATAATTTTTAACACCTTTTTCCTCACATAGTTCCTTTATTTGTTTACCAGAGTATATTGCTTTGTTTTCAATTAATATTACATCCCAATCTTTCATGATATCGGGTATGTGATTTTTATTCCATGCCAATACTAACCCTGGTCTTAATATAGAAATCTTTCCGTCAACATGACCATATGCATTCATCTCTACAAATTGATGCTGTGGAAACTCTTTTTTCCACCATTCTCTACCATTATTAGTCATACTAATTTGAGAATGTTGATTAACTAATTTTGTTTTTGGATTTGAATGAGTATGAAAAATATGTTTTCCACACTTCATAAAAGCAGCAGTATCACCAATTATCTGTCCTTGATTATCATAAGATTGAATCTCTTTGTTTGATATATCATTTTTTACATCAACATCATCTACTATATCTGTAGGGTTTCTTTCATAAATTGGAAATGGCATAGATATATATCTTGCCCCCTTTTCAAATTCATCTATGAGTATGTTTCTACAATTTAGATTTTCATACATCCTATCCCATGATGAAGTATATACTTCAAAAACAGTATTACCTATTTTTCCAATAGTATCTCTTACCTGCATAGGATGACTCCACTCGGTTTCTATTGGATATATTACATCTGGTCTGACTACATAAGTTCCAAACTGTTTACATAGATCAGCAAGAACATCTAAATCCTCATTAGTCTCATCATGTATTCTTTTTAAACCTGCAAAATTACCCTCAACTAAGTCAAATAATCCCTCAGTTGTAGTCCTGTTACCGTCGTATTCTATGTTTGAAAAGTGTTTATGTCTATCAGATATTGTTTTATCATAATTAAATAATAGTTTGTTTTTATAGTCTTTATTAAAATTACTTAAATCAAATGAACGACCAATAATTACTTTTTGTAATTGTGTCCACTCATCATATACTGTTCTCATCTTTAGTCTTTCCAATATTATATTTTGTTTCTAAAGTCCATTCAGACTTTTCTTTGAAACTTATAATTTTGATTTGACTGAGTGGTGATACGTTTTGTATTTCACCTGTAACATCAATCAAACCCCAATCTTTCAATAGACTAGCAATTCTGTTTCTTCTTCCTATATCGTTATCTGTGAGATTTGTTTCTTTACCATCAAGTGCAAATAGTTCTTTGAAATGTACTATGTAATACTTACCTTGTTTGTGAAGAATATGACAAGACTGATATAATTTTTTTTCTTTTCTTGAAGCCACACCGATTCTAGATAGTGTCTCTCTAACCTTTAAAAAATCATCAGGTTCTTTTAGAGTAACTTCAAGCATATCATCTTTGTTAAAATTAACGTTTTCCATGTTGTCCGCCTTTATTCAATTTTTCCTTTATCGTTTTTATTTGTTCATCGTTAAGTATGCTTAGAGCAGACTTTGATTTTTCATTACTATAACCATAATACTCTTTTACATACTCTATATCTTTAGATTTGCTTGACTTCATCCACGGTGCAAATCTCTTACGAGTCCTTAAACTATTTAGTAAGAAATCATATTGTAGTTTGTTATCTAAATGATGTAATCTGTTCATTTCATTTACTAACATAATAGTATCACCGAATGGTGATAAACACTTATTAACAATATATGCAGGGTACTTTTTTTCCCACATAACATCATCTGTTTCCATTAAATTATTTTTTTGATAATTAATAGAGTTCAAATATTCTTTCAATTCATACATTACGAACACTCCATTTATAATATTCTATAAGATGAGTTAAAGTATCCATAAACTTTATATCATCTTTACTTGGTTCTATCTCTTTCATATTTTTTAAAGCATCATCTATTGATGATTGCCAAGTATTACCTAAAATGTGACGTTCACTTCCTTCTCTATCTAAAAATGCAGCCTCACTATAATAATACAAATCACCATTTGGATCAAGATATATTTTAGTTTGTGGTGATTGTTTTTTGTCTAAATGTAAAAAATCACATTTAATTAATTTACTTTTTCTTCCTCTTAGTAAATCGTACATTGCATATCCATAATGAACTTTAACACCACGTTCTTTTGATACATTATCAAATTCATTTAGGATATCTTGAAACTTATTTCTATCATTTATCTCATACTGAAAAGAGAAATCTTCTCTTAAACTTAGTTCTTCTACTCCACCTATGTCATCAATGTAATCTAAAATTTTTAAAAGTTTTTCAACGTTCTTTGGTAATACAACATAATTTAATTTAACTTTTCTATCTAATAATTTTAAATTATTTTTTACTATTCTATAACCTTTTTCATTTCTAGACGTTGCAGTATATTCTTCTTCATCAATACCATATAAGGATATTCTTAAAGAATCTAAGTTTACGACATATTCATTTTTTTTAATATAGTTTTGTGTCAACATAAAACCATTTGTTATCATTCTTGACTTCATACCCACATCATATAAATCTTTACATATTTGATTTAGATAAGGACTTGTCATGGGTTCAAGTCCACCCCCAATGTTAATTTGTGCTCTTCCTTTATTCTGATAAATTACATCTTTATAAACTTGATAATGTTTTTCCTCTTTTATGAACTTCGCATCATAGTTTCTACCACAGAATGTGCATTCATACATACAAGATAAACCCGGCACAAAAACTATTGTGTGTGGATAATGATACTCTCCTTTTATAGCTGCATCCATGTGTGATCCAAATTCTCTAATGGACTGTATCTGCTCTGTTGAAAAATTCTCTAACAAACTTCGCTCCGTTCATATCAAAACTTATTGGTTTTTTATTAATCACTTTATATATTGTATCTGTTAATGAATCAATTGTAACATCGTCAATTAATAATACTTTCCCACCACCTATCTCTTCATATCTTTTTGCTCTATAGTGTTCCTCTTTATCAATGATTACACCATTATTATCATATACATCATTTGATGTTAATTCATTTGGAATCATGATTGTGGGTGTATGTGTGACATTCATATCTATAAATGACATTGCACCAAACTGATTTATTGATAATTCGTGTGATGCAAGTAAAATTCTATAACCATTTGTATCTGGTCTTGGAACAATATTTACATTTTCTTTTTGTAGTCTATTTAATAAATTACTTGATGTTTTATCACCAACTATGAAAGTCCAATCACCACCTATTCTATTTTTAACATCTAGTGCAACATTATAATATTTTTCAACATGTGGATACCAATCACCACCAGATACTAAATATCCATTTCTGTGTGTATTATATTTAATTGGTTTGGTAACATAAGATGAACTAATTAAAGGTACATCTATGATTTGATTATGAATAAATTCTTTTGGATTTATAAAGTTATCATCAGTATGAAAAATTATACCGTTGTAATACTCATTAAGAATATCACTATGAAACCAATTTTCGCTTGGTCTAATCCATGGTATATCTCTTTCCAAAGAATAAATTTGTTTATCCTTTGCATGATCTAAAATATCCATAATACCTTTATGACGATTTAAACTTTTATTAAAATGTGAATGCCAACTATATCTACCAAATGGAAATCCTTCAGTAACAATTATGTCTGGGTTATATTCAATGTATTTAACAAACATATCATTATGAAATTTATCAAAAAATTCTGTATCGTTTGCAAATACTGGTTTAGTTAAAATTAAACTATCATTTATATGATCACAAAATGTTTTTACTCTATTGATATGACCATAACCTGTAATACTTTGTACTAAGAAAAGTGTTTTCATATTAAATCATATAATCTGTAACAGGTGTATACCAATCCCAATTTTTTTCTATTGGTTTTTTATCTTTTACTTTTTCAAAATTGTTTAGTCCTAACTCTGCTTTATCAGATGTCATATAATAATGATAACCCATACCAAGTTTTTGTTCATAGTATGGTGTATCGCTTCTATCTCTACCATCATAAACTAATTTAATTAAATCATCGTATTTATTTTTATCATCTAATAAAATTATACCACCTCTATCTGTAGATAAATGTTTTCTTTTAAAAAAACTTAAACACATCAAAGTGCCTGACACATAACCATTTCTTTTCCAATAAACAGCCGCATCAATTACTTTATTAGTTAAGTGATGATACCCAATCCATTTTTCATCAGTGAATTCATATTTCCAACCATTTTTTATTATCATATATGGCACTGAAACATAAGTATGTTTAGGTATCTTTATATTTGCATAGTCTGTAATTCTAATAGAGAGTTCTAGTGCATTCGTACAACAATCAGTGGCGACTGCATATGGAGCACCAAAAAAATTTGCAATTGTTTTTTCAAACTTATCTACTGATTCATATTCTTTGTTCATTTAAATTTTACCTGAGACATAAGTTCAGTCATACATGCTAAAAGATTAATCTCTTGATCAGCAACAAATGCCGATTTATATTGATAATCACCAAGTATCACGACTGCATGTGGTATTGTCGAATGATCAATAGTATCATACAATGAATCATAGATTGATCTGATTATTCTACTAGAGTCATTATCAAGATTATTTACAATCCATTTACGAACATTTGTAAACTCTTTGTTCTTGATAAATGACATCAACTCTTTTATGTTTTCATTACTAATATTAATTAAAATACCTGCATCTATTTGACCAGAAGCCGAATATCTTTGTAACTCATTTAAAACTCTACGCCAATCGGGAAAATGTGCAGTGATTAATTCTGCAACGGCAGGTGGATTGAATGATATCTTTTCATCTTTTAATATATCAAGAACTCTTTTATAAAATTGATCTGCAAGTTTTACTCTCTCACCATTCCTTATAGTAAAATCAATATTAGAACATCTTGATTGTAAAGGATCAATCAATCTATTTTTGTAATTACAAGTAAGAATGAAACCACAGTTTTTGTGAAACTCTTCCATGAAACCACGAAGAGCAGGTTGTGTTGATTGTGGATTTAAATAATCTGCCTCATCTAGAATAATATATTTTCTACCGCCTTCTAGAGATACAGTTGATGCAAAGTTTTTTATCTTTGTTCTTAGAACATCAATACCAGATTCTTCAGATCCGTTTATCATCATCCAAGTAGAACCAATCTGTTCAACCATTGCTTTTGCAATCGTTGTTTTGCCAGTTCCAGCAGAACCTGATAATATTAGATTAGGAATATGTTTGTCTTTGACAAACTCTTGAAATGTATCTTTTAGTTTCTTAGGTAAAATACAATCTTTAACAGTTTTTGGTCGATACTTCTCAACCCACAGAAATGTATCCATACTTAAACCTCATAAGTTGATTCAGGTTCAAGTGCAATCCAATATTCTACGTTATCTGTTTTAGATTTGAAATGACTTATATTTTTAGATGAGATAGACACATCATAAGAACCAGGTAATAGTTTCAAGTTTTCTACTTTAAAATAGAATTGAAACTTAGCGCCTTGTGAAGATTGATTTATTTCTAATGAAAAATTATTTGCAGTATCATTTTTTTTATCTTTAACAGTAAGAAAACTACCACTATCATTTTTTTCAAATACTAAATCGGGTGCTTGTATTACAGATGCAGCCTTTTTAAGTTGATTTAAATCATCACTTGTTAGTTCAAAAGTAACATCAACTGATGGCATTGTAATCATTTTACTTGGTGTTGTAATTACAGACGGATCAGAGTAAAAGTATTTTAATTTTTGACCTTTACTATTCTCCTCTTTAATTAATAAATTATTGTCTTCAAAATCAATTACAGGTTGTTTAAATAAACTTGTTGATGATAAGAATTCATTCAAATCGTAAATAGCAATTTGTTTTGGAAAGGTTTCCTCGACACTTGCTTTTGCCACAATGTTTTTCATTGCAGACATTGTTGTTATTGTACTACCTTCTTTAATCATAAGATTCTGATTAATTGTTGCGAAGTTTTTTAGTACATTTAAAGTTCCACTATTCAGTTTCATTATTTAACTCCATATCAAGATTGTATAGTGCAATCATACTATAATGCAAGATTTTAAGCAAGTCATTTCTATTCTTACCATTCTTTTTTCCAAACCTTTGAGCGTATTTCATAATGTTACCAATACAAAATCCCTCACCATGCCCACTGTCTAAAATAAATTGTGTTGATTGAAACTTATTTTTTGAATAGTGTTGTTTGTAAGTATCTAAAATATAATCTTGCAATTCTTTTAAATACTTATCTTCATTGTATGTATATACTTTTTTATCTACAATATCTTTATATGTAAACTCACTCATTATCTTGTGCGATATACTTTCCGTTTACTTCCATGTAATCTTTTACATTGTCTTCAATTATTTTAACATAACTTGGATATACAAGTAATATACCTCTTTCACTTTTTACTTTTTCAAAAGTATCAGGTCTTAATGGGTGTTCATCATACTTATCACCCCACTGAAATACTGTTTCACCCTTATCATCAAAAGTCATTCTCATTTGAAATACTGAGCCATCTGTGATTGTTATATCTTGTAGTGGTGTATTATTTTCGTATAAATTAAAATCAATAATTGGTATCGCATCATGTTGATAATTATGTTTGATAAATGATTTAGCAATTGTGTGTAATACGTTTGCTAAATTTGTTTTGATATCTTCATTGCCGGGTTGAAACATGACACCTCTATTTTCCCATATCTCATTGACAATAGGTTCAGGTATTTCTACACGCATGAAGTGAGCGGCAATCTTATTTCTTTGTGCTATTTTTAAACCTGCATTAGTATCATCATGTTCTTTATTTGTTTCTGAAATTGTTGTAAGTTTATTAGATTCCTCTTCGTTTAAAGTTGCTTGACCGCCGTCCTTTAAACCGCCAGGTTGTAAATCAAATACTTTTGCCATAATAAATCTCCTTGTTAATAATATAAACTAAAAAGGGGGTTATTGTCAACCCCCTTTATTAAAAAAACTATTTAATTTCAATAGTCTTAGGTTTTTTACCCTCAGGCAATATCTTTTCTAATTCAATTGTTAAAAGACCATCTTTTAACCCTGCGCCATTTACGATCACATCGTCTGCAATTGTAAATGATTTTTTAAAGTATCGTTTAGAAATACCCTTATGGATAAAGTTTTCATCTTCGGTTTCTTTTTCTTTTTTACTTTCGATTGTGAGAGTATTATCTGCATAATCGACTTGTATATCGTTTTTGCTAAATCCAGCAACCGCTAATTCCACATTATATTTGTAGTCATCAATTTTTACTATATCATATGGTGGATACGTGCTACTGAAATTATTTGATGTTGATAAAGTTTCGAAAGTGTTAAAGACATCATCGAAACCAATTGTGAAAGGCCTAAGCCTGTTTAAGAATGTAATATCATTCATAGTTTTCTCCTTTTTAAGCAAGTTATATTGAACACCCTTTCGGCATGTTCCGTATATTTATATGGGAATTAAATTTCAAAAGTCAACCCCCAAAGTTTTTTTGGCGGGAGCGAAGGGGTTCGAACCCTCGACCTCCTGCGTGACAGGCAGGCGTTCTAACCAAACTGAACTACACCCCCTACAAAACTTTTTTTTATTCTTCATCGACCACTTCGTCTTGTTCGACTTCATTCTCTACGGCAGGAGCAGATACATCCACTCCAGCATCAATCTTTGAATAAAGATTTAAGAATGACTCTTTGGTGTCATCATCAAATCTTGCAACACAAAGGTCAATCGCTTTCACTTTGTCTTTGAAGATTGAATATGCCTTGACAACGTGATCAAGTCTTCTGGTAGAGATGATCTCATCAACTCCACCTTCGTAAAAGGTTTTTCTAATAACCTCTGCCCAAGTCACTAAGTTATCTGCAAACTTCTCATCGACTTTGCCATACTTGTTCATAGAACCGATGACAATCTTTCCCTCGACTCTTTTGTCTGCATAAGGTTGTTCGATAGTGATTGCAAATCTTTCTAGAAATGCTTCGTTAAGAACATTTGTTCCGATAAATCTACCGTCTTCAGAACCTTTACCTTTAGTGTTGGCAGTCGCCATCACATTGAATCCTTGTTTAGGTGTCACCCACTTGTTTACTTTTTTAAGATAAACACCCTTGCCTTCTAAGACAGGTTGTAAACACATAAGTTTATTTGAACCTAAGTCACACTCATCAAGTAAAAGAGTACAACCTCTTTCCATTGCATCGATAACAGGCCCAGGTACAAACTTTGTCTCACCGTTAACGAGTCTGAAACCACCGAGTAAATCGTCTTCGTCTGTTTCAATAGTGATGTTAACTCTGATTAGTTCTTTTTTTAACTCTGCATGAATCTGTTCGATCATCAAAGTTTTACCGTTACCAGATAGACCAGTAACAAATACTGGGTAGAACATACCAGATTTAGAAATCTGTTTGATAGTATTGTAATGACCCCAAGGAACAAAACCCTCGAACTTTGAAGGAATTAAGTTTTGAACTTCGAATGCATTAGCAATTAAATTTATTGAAGTCTGTTCAGGTGTCTGAACAGGTTGAATAGGTTTACTCACAACTTGAGTAACCTCTGATTCTTCGGTAGGTAACTGATACTTACCATGACCACATTTGTACTGTGGTTTCTTTAACCAAGAAGGATTGTTAAATCCATTCTTAGATGCGAACTCATTAATCTCAAATCTAGAGACTACGGCACCTTCGCCATATTCTTTAGACATCGCATTAACGAACTCTTGTTTTTTAGGTGTTAACATAATATATACCTCTCTTTTTCAACATCTAATTATATAATATCAGGTAATCTGATATATTGTCAAGGCCTAATTTAGGCAACTTTTTCAATGAATTTATTCAATAATTGTCTATTCAAAGTCTTTTTCTGAGCAAATTTTAAGAACTCCCTTGCCATTCCAGCCGCTCTTGCACCCTTTTTGAATGTCAATTCTTGTTCTTCATCGGTCTCTCTTGGACCTCTTGGTAATATGTAATACTCATCAAATCCAGCGACTTTTGATATCGCAACTTTCTTCTCTCTTAATTCTTTTTGTACCGCAACAATCTTCTCTTTATCACTATACTCACTTAATCCAAATTTTCTACAAATATCTCTAAGAGGTACTCTACCTTGTTTACCAGTACCCGATACATAGAAACCTGTTATTGAAATATTAGGTAACTGAAGTCTCACAAATTTTAAGAAAGACTCAGTATGATAGTATTCAAGTTTAGTTTGAACTTTAGTATCTGAACACTGAATATATAAGTCTTTACCAAAATCACCATAAGTTAATTGTTTACTGAGTTCTTTGTCACCATTACTCCAAAAATTTGATCTTTGTGAAAATACACTTTCATGATGATGACTCTCACCATCAGTTAGGATAACCATATTTAATTTTTGTACTTTGTGTTTCTCTTGAAATCTTTTAACGACTCTGTATGTAGTTAATAAAGCAGTGTTTAATGGTGTACCACCAAGATTGTATTTTCTAGGAACATAAGTAGAAAATATATGATTTGGGTCATATATATTAGTATCACGTACCCATTCTTTAGTGAAACCTAATAAATTAGTCATCATTGTTTGAGTCTGTTGTTTTGTTTGATCACTTGAAAAGAATTCAAGTAAACGTAAATATTGAAAGTTATGATCACCAACAACTTCGTCTTGAATCTCATTGAGTGAACTTGTATGAATACGATCTGTAAATGCAAGAACTTGATAAGGTATCTTTACTCTCTGACAAAACCAAATTAGATTGAATAACTGTATCAAAGTAAATCTCATGTTATCTGCCATTGAACCAGACCAATCAAGATACATGATCATACCATGATTAGTCGCTCCAGGCAAAGTAGTCATTTTTGCAAATAAGTCTTCGTCAAATTTATAGTTGTGTAATTTAGTCATATCAAGAGAACCAGTCTTGGAAGTAGATGCTCTTTTGTATTGATCAGCAGACTTTTTCATTTCAAACTCTTTGACCATATATTGAACAACTTTTTTGTTATCATTAAAAACTTTTTTATAGTCTTCATGTATTAGAGCATCAAATGCCTCATTATGTTTATTTGTATATGTTTCTATTAAATCGTCAGCAATCTCTTTGTGAGAATAGATTAATTTATTTAAGTTTAATTTTTTAGGTGTTTGAGTATAGATTCTATCTTTTGCATCAGTATCATTGTTTTTGTTCATGGCATCTTGATATGCTTTATCAGTAGATGATTTAAGCTCGCCATCATTTCCTAGACCTGCACCTTGTGATCCTACATTGTTTGAATCATCTTTTGACTCTTCCTCACCACTATCAGACTCAGATGCACCCTCATCAATTTTTTCTTCAGACTCTTCTGAACCCTCTGAACTTTGAACTTGTTCTTGACCTTCACTTGACTCTGATTGATCTGATTGAGATTGACTACCAGTTTCTTCTTGTTCTTGATCGCCTGACTGATCTTGTTGATCATCACCATCTTGATCTTTTTGTTGTTCTTTGTGATACTGAGATAATCTTGCGGCAAGTGATATCACGTCTTCAACACTTTTTAAAGTATCAACTTCGTCAATAAATTTTTGTTCTTCTTCATTTACATTACCAATAAGACCAGTTTTGTAAAAGATATTAATCTTATCAATAATATTTAATTTAGATAAATCTTTATCTTTTAATTTGAAGAAGTCACCTTCTACTAATTCTTTGTAACCTTGTTTGAAATTTTTTACTGAACCAGGGTATTTCTTTTGAAACATTTTCTCAATACGAGCATCCTCTAAAACATTGATAACAGAATGATTAATACCTTGATGAACACCTCTCTCTAATAAATCCATAGGTGTATATAATGCATGACCAACTTCATGACAAACAAACATGTCATAAACATCATTACTAATTTCTTCTTTGAATATAGGTAAAACTAACTCTCTTGTTTCAACATTAAATGAAGCAGTATCTGCTTTTTTGTGAACAACGTTAATATTCTCTTCAGAGAGAAGTCTTGCGATAGTTGATTTTTTAGTCATTGTGGTATTTCCTCATCATCTATATTCATAATGACAGGTCACCCACAGGGTTGTCAAGGGTTAATTAGGTTATTTTCCGTATTTTCGCCATATATCAAAAACCCTAGTATTTTCGGGCGTTTTATCGTTTGGATAGGATTGGCACAAAATGTCGCAGTTGTCAATATCCACGATTTCGCCCCCATTTTCCTTAATATAGTGTTGGATCAGTAGAATATAACTGCCGTCTGTATTTTCGAGACCTTCCTTAAATCCTGTACTTGTAAATGCAATACGTTTTCCTCTATTTAGTATTTTGAGGGCAAGTGTTTCTGCTTGTTTTTCTCTGATCCTCATAGTTTCATTCCACATGTCATATTCCATATTTAACTTTTTTGCAAGAAAACTTAATGCGATATTATCTCTTGGATGACAACTTCCACCATCACCTAACCCAGGTTTCATGTATGCATCACTAATTAATCGCATATTACATTGAGATAGTACACGACATATTAATGATGAATCAGTATTACCCATTTTATCTGAAACATCTTGTATCATATTTACGAAATTAATTTTTTGAGTTATATACGTATTATAAAAAACTTTGATTGATTCTGCTTCTTTAAAATTACAAATTTCTGTTCTTGGATTATTTTCGGCAATCGTTTTGTAAAAATCAATTAACTTATGTGGAATATATTTTGTATAATCTTCTACACCAACTATATACATTTCTGGATTTTTAAAATCCCAACCAACAGTTCCTTGAGCTATAAAAAATGGACTATAACAGTAGTTCGTATTAGTAATAAGTTTTTTAAATTTGTCATCATTAGTAGTCGGTATGACAGTAGATATTAATACAAGTAATTGATCTTTATTCATTATTTCATTACATTGTGTTAATACATCCTCAACAATAGTTGTGTCGAAATCTTTTGGATCTAAATGACTAGTTGGTTGCTCTCCACCGTACATAGGATCATGAGGTGTTGGTACTGCAACAAAAACTATCTCTCTATCAAAAATTGCATCATGTAAATTATTTTTAGTTATGACAGGATCATATCCTGTTACATCATGACCTTTTTCAACACAAACTTGACTACAAGGAAAACCGAGTTTTCCTAAACCAACAAACGCTACTTTCATATTTTCTCCATAATTTCTAATAAATTTTTTTCTGCTCTACTATTAATCAAATTTTTATAATTATATTCTAATATTTCTGTATTGTCAATAATTAATTTTTTTAAATCTAATGTTGATAGATATGCTACCAACTCCACTATTCTATTCATTCTTTTTTGTGGATCTAATATATTATCGTATGATTCATCCCATAAATGAGAAAATGTTTTGTATCCTAAAGATTTCAATTTTTTTAAACTATATGGTTGACCAATTATAATAAATGGCATTTTTAATAATATTGGTTTAAATGTCTTTTCTGATAAAAAAGATAAATCTATATCATTATTAAAAACACTTTCAGTTACGATCCACATACTATTTTCATATGAAAACTCTTCATTGACACTGAACCACCAATTAGTATTTTGATCATCAGTATCATATCTTAATTTTAAATTATCACTCCATATTGACGCATTAAAATGATTGAGTAAGTTTCTGTCTTTCATAGCATTCATAAAATCTACTCTATGTTTTCTGGTTATTCTATTTAAACACAAAAATTTTTTTTCATGTTTTTTCTTTGATATATCAATCTCATTATGTTGTAATGATCTTATAGCAGTTTCAAAATATTCCCAATAAATATATTTGACATTGACTGTATTACCCAAATGATTACTATTAACCACAAAAACATTATTTAAATCAATATCATTTTTCCAAAGATTTTCAATTAACTTTTTTTCAGTTCTTTGCATATAATCTATTTCACGACAACTTGATATGAATAGATATTCATCATCTTCTAATTTAATATTAATATCTATTTTTTTATTTAAGAAAACTTCTAAACTATCTTCTAATGTAAACCAAACTATTTTTTTACTTTTATATTTTTGAAATAATTTTTCTACATTAACATGTTCATCTATCTCACTAATAAATTTCATTGTAAATAAGTTCCATTATATATTTTTGAGACTTTTCATTTGGATGTGCATCAATGTGATTAATAGGCATAAACTGATTTTTTCGTTTTAAAACATCCATTAATGTATACCCTCCTATTCTTTTTATACCGGGCCATCCATAAAATATTTTACCATTTAATTCAAGAGTAATATTATTATCCAACATCTCACTTATAGACTTAAATTTTAATGCTTCTAATTCAAATTCATTATTATAATAATTATTAA
>CEOK01173610.1_pt1 | contig 13643 bp, 10 predicted proteins | sample 427001 | NCBI WGS metagenome assembly CEOK01 (sample SAMEA2591108, study PRJEB7988) | marine metagenome | isolation source: saline water (ENVO:00002010), including | reverse complement strand
CAGAATTTAAAAAACGCAGGCATCTCGCTTGCGTTTTTTGTTTGGGCAACTAAGTTGAAGGTGGTGATTGCTTGTGATAAATCGTCCGTGCTTTCAATTAAATAATAAGCAGTCGTGTCTTTGCTTAATTTCCAGAGAAGTCTTAGGGCAAAAGGGTTCTCGGAGGTGCTGAGTTGTTCGATGCGTGGATGGAGTTTTTCGGCTTTTAGGGCTGTCTGTGAGAGCGAGACGAGGATGAAAAGGAAAAAAATACAGAAGCGGCTAAAGTGGGTCTGGTCATTTGGGAATAGGTGCCTGGCTTTTACTCGTATTTGATTAAAGTGGCAATGCTTTGCCTGGTGGGGTTTATGATTCGGTGTTCGTACACTTTCGAATTTTTTTCGTAAAGTGTTCATTTTTTAGGGGGTATTTTATTATAAAATAGTATCGATAGTTAGAGTATTTGTGCTGGTATTTATTCGATATTTTTTAGCTTTAGGCATAAAAAAACCGCTCCTTTTGTCGGGAGCGGTTTTAGTAAAAAGCTAGGTTATAAAATTTCTAGAAATGTTCATTAAAGCAGATTTCATTCATGGGCATGGGGCCACTGCGTTGGCTTGCGGGCTTGAGTGCTTTACCAACGGTGATCATCATACCGATGAGGTGGTCTTGCGGGAGCTGAATGATTTGAGCAACTTGGTTTGGGTCGAATCCAATCATTGGGCAGGTGTCGTAACCTAGGGCTTTTGCGGTGAGCATTAGGGTCTGTGCGGCGATTCCGATAGAGCGTAGGGCTTCATCGTGTTGTAGTTGTTCTTTACCTTCATAAAATTTATGGATCATAGGGATGATCATTTCTTGTGCGGATTGGGGTGCATTTGCCCAATAGCGTTCTGCTTGCTGGTGTGCTTTTAGGTCGGCACAGAGTAGGACGGATAGGGAGGCATCGGAAACTTGAGCTTGATTCCAAGCGGCTTCCTTGAGGCGTTCTTTCTGAGCTTGATCGGTGACGAGTACGAAGCGCCAATTCTGCATATTAAACGAGGTTGGCGATAGTAGTGTGTGTTCCATGAGGGTTTGGATTTCGTCCTCACTCATTTTATGATTGGGATCAAATTGTTTAATGGAGCGTCGTTCTTGGATAGCCGTTAAGGTGTTCATGTTTTAGCAATAATTTGTGTGATTCATTTGGATTTTGAATTGAAATCGTTCAATCTCTATAATGCTTACAGCTTAAATTTTTTGTAAGTATTATTCGAGTAAAATGTTTTGTTATCATGCCCAAAACTGCTATCGTATGCTTTCGTAATGACTTCAGATTAGAAGACAATCCAGCGCTTCAGGAAGCCATTTTATCTGGTATGGAAATCTTGCCTGTCTTTATTTATGACGAGTTGACTTGGGGCGAATTTGGTTTGGGGGGTGCTTCTAAGTGGTGGCTCCATGAGTCGATTAAAGATCTTCAAAAACAGTTTCAAGATTTGGGTGGTTTTTTTGTTTTAAGGAAGGGTGTGACGTTGACGGTGATGAAAGATTTGGTGCAAGCGTCGGGTGCTTCGGCGGTTTTTTGGAATCGTCGTTATAGTGCTCAAGAAATTACAATTGATACCTTAGTGAAGGAAATGCTGGTTGATGAAGGGGTTGAGGTTCGAAGTTTCAAAGCATCACTTCTTGAAGAGCCTTGGACGACTGCTAACAAACAGGGAAATCCTTTTAAGGTGTATTCACCGTTTTGGCGTTCGATCAAAGATCGTCCGATTGATGCACCGATTGAACTCAAGCGGTCAGCACTTAAATTTTCCAAGCTTCCAATTCATTGCGATGCTCTTGAGGATTTGAACTTGATTCCAAAAGAGAATAATTGGCACCTGACCTTTCATGATTTTTGGGATGTCAGTGAGGCGAAAGCTAAGTTGTTGCTCGAGGAATTTGTCACTCAAGCGTGTGATGAATATGATGTGGATCGTGATCGACCTGACCTTACGGGTACGTCTTTTATGTCGCCTTATTTGCGCTGGGGACAAATTAGTCCTAAGCAAATAGCCCATCGTTTGGCGCAACAGTTTGATTTGAAGCAAAAGGGCCCACTTGTTTATTTGAAAGAAATTTATTGGCGAGAGTTTGCGTATTATGTTTTATATCATTTTCCAAATACGCCAACCGAACCTTTGCAGTTGAAGTATAAGGATTTCCCTTGGAAGGAAGAGCCTGAGTTGATGAAGCGTTGGCAAAAGGGGATGACGGGCTATCCGATTGTGGATGCGGGTATGCGTCAATTATACGCAACTGGGTGGATGCACAATCGAGTCCGAATGATTGTCGCGTCTTTTCTCGTGAAGCATATGTTGCACAGTTGGAATTCAGGGGCGGCGTGGTTTTGGGATACGTTAGTGGATGCCGATTTAGCGAGTAATACTTTGGGTTGGCAGTGGAGTGGCGGTTGTGGGGCAGATGCTGCTCCGTATTTTCGGATTTTTAATCCAATGATTCAGGGTATGAAGTTTGATCCTGAGGGACGCTATGTGAAGCGTTGGGTACCTGAGTTGTCAGATTTGGGTATTAAAAACCTGCACCAGCCTTGGGAGGCGAGCACGGAAGAGTTGGATGAAGCGGGTGTTCGGCTTGGTGATAACTACCCGAATCCAATTATTGAGCATAGTTTTGGTAGAGAGCGAGCGTTAGAAGCGTTGGCATCCTTACCTTAATGGGTATGAAACAGGTGCGAACGTTAGTGATCCTTTTAGGAGATCAACTAGATCTCGATGCGAGTGTGTTGCGAACATTTGATCCTAAACAGGATGTTATTTGGATGGCTGAGGTATCTGAAGAATCGACGCATGTTTGGACTCATAAACAGAAGATTATTTTGTTTTTGTCTGCGATGCGTCATTTTAAGGAGGCGTTGTTAGATCGAGGCTATCGTGTTGACTACACAGAATTATCGACGGATGCGGAGTGTTCGTTTTCGGGCGTTTTGAGTGATTCGATTAGAAGATTACAGCCGGAAACGGTTCAGTGTATGCGACCAGGTGAGTGGCGTGTTTTAGATTTAATTGAAAAGACCTGTGCTTCTTTAAAACTTCCCTTGAAGGTCTTTGAAGACGAGCATTTCTTCACTACGCCTGAGGAGTTTAAAGGTTTTGCTGAGGGGCGTAAAGCGATCCGTATGGAATATTTTTATCGCTTTGTTCGCAAGAAATTTTGTGTTTTAATGGAGGGTGATACGCCTGTAGGTGGGGCATGGAATTACGACAAGGAAAACCGAAAAGCATTTGGAAAGGCAGGTCCTGAATGTGCAAACAAGGGTCCGATTCATGAGCCAGATGGCATCACTAAAGAAGTGATTGGCTTGGTCGATGAGCGGTTTTCAAAACATCCTGGGAGTTTAAAAGCCTTCCGTTGGGCGGTGACTCGTGAGGAGGCTTTAGACGATTTAGCTCTTTTTATCGAGGAGCGATTAGCTTTATTTGGGGATCATCAAGATGCTATGTGGACGGATGAGCCTTGGTTGTTTCATTCCTTATTGAGCCCGTCTCTAAATTTAAAATTACTGAGACCAATTGAAGTGGTTCAGGCTGCGGAGGAAGCGTATCGTATGGGGCAAGCTCCATTAGCTGCCGTGGAGGGATTCATTCGGCAAATCCTTGGCTGGCGTGAGTATGTTCGTGGGGTTTATTGGATGCACATGCCTGAGTATCTGGAGCGAAATACCTTAAAGGCTGATGCAGATTTGCCTGAATTTTATTGGACTGGTGATACAGAATTTGAATGTTTGAAGCAGTCGATTGGTCAAACCCTTGAGTTTGGTTACTCTCATCACATACAGCGATTAATGGTGACGGGGTTATTTGCGTTGCTTTATGGTGTGGATCCTAAGCAGGTGCATGCTTGGTACTTGGCTGTTTATGTTGATGCGGTGGAATGGGTAGAGTTACCGAATTCTTTAGGGATGTCTCAATATGGCGATGATGGTTTAATGGCATCAAAGCCCTATGTTGCTACGGGGAAATACATTGATCGCATGAGTAATTACTGTGCCTCTTGCCCTAAGAATCCGTCGAAGCGAATTGGGGAAGATGCGTGTCCGTTTACGACATTATATTGGGATTTTTTGTTGCGACATGAGGCATTGTTGAAAAAGAATCAGAGGATGCAGTTACAGTTGAGAAATTTGAATCGAATAGAGGATTCTGAGAAAGCGGCGATTCGTCTAAGGGCATGCGAAATACGAAGCAGTTTAGGCAAGGGGGTTTCTGTTAATGGCTAAATGCGTTTTAGTTACAGGGGCGAGTGGGATGATTGGTCGTGCTTTATGTGAGCTATTGAAATCACGTGGGTATCGGGTGCGTTCACTCACTCGATCTAAGGAGGCTTGCTGGGAAGGCATTTTTTATTGGAATCCGTTAACAGGAGAATTAGATTCGGAGGCTTTGAATGGGGTGGATGCGATCGTTCATTTAGCGGGAGAGTCTATTTCTCAGAGGTGGACTCCGAAAGCTCGAGAGCGCATTATGAAGAGTCGAGTATTGGGTACTCGTTTATTAGTTAAAGCGATCGAGCAAAATGAATGTCGCTGTGATTTGATTAGCAGTTCAGGGATTAATTTTTACGGAAGTGATGTCGGTTATTTGTCGGATTGCAATGAGGGAAGTGGCAAAGGGTTTTTGTCAGATGTTTGTCGAAAATGGGAGACGGAAGCAGAGAGCTTAAGGCAGAATGGGAATCGTTTAGTGATTCTGAGAACAGGGGTTGTTCTGGATCGTAGCGGCGGTGCTTTAGCTCGTTTGTTACCTGCATTTCAATTGGGCTTGGGTGGTCGTGTTGGTTCGGGTGAGCAATGGATGAGTTGGATTGCTTTGTCTGATCTAATTAAAATTATTTTGTGGTCGATTGAGGGTGATTTTAATGGCACTTTAAATGCGGTGTCTCCAAATCCTGTTCAGAATAACGGGTTTGTCATTGCTTTAGGTTCAGTTTTAAAAAGACCAACAATTTTTCCGCTTCCTGAGTTGATGGTGAAGCTTATATTTGGAGCTATGGGCTCAGAAACCGTTTTGGCTGATATCGGTGTTTTGCCGAAACATTTGACGGAGGCAGGATTTGTATGGTCTTGTCCAGATATTGAGTCCGCTTTAATTCAGTCACTTAAAAGCGATGCATAGGCAAGTGGGAATCATTGGGAGCGGTATCGCTGGCTTATTATGTGCAAGCACTTTGAACGAGGCAGGTATCTCATGCTTTGTTTTAGATAAGGGGCGAGGTCCAGGGGGTCGCATGGCTACCCGTTACAGAGGAGCTTTTAAATGGGATCATGGGGCACAATATTTTACGCTACAGGATGAGCGATTTCAGTCGATTGTAATTGAATGGGAGCGTTTGGGTCTCGTTCAAAAGTGGTTTGATTTAAAGGGTGTGGAGGGCATGGGGTCCACTCGTTATGTTGGAACGGACGGTATTAATTCGATTGCTCAATATTTAAAGAAGTCTCTAGAAGTTTTCCAAGAGACTCGAGTGGATCATCTTTTTTATGAGAATACTATTTGGCATTTAGAAACGGAAAAAGGTGCTCGTTTTACTTGTGATGAATTAGTTTGTACGCAACCAATTCCGCAGGGAATTTCGCTACTTAAATCGTCTGGGTTATTTGAAGGGCTTAGTGATGGTGCGTTGCTTGATTCGGTCAGATATGAGAAGGGACTTTCCACATTAGTAGTTTTAGCGGGAGCTAGTGCTATTGCTGAGCCTGGATGCTTGCGATTGAAAGATGGTATTATTGCATGGATGGCTGATAATTCTAAGAAAGGTCTGACTTCAGAGCACACGTGCGTTACATTACAGGCACAGCCTGATTTTGCAAAGGAGCATTGGAATAGTTTAGATGCCGTTCGTGGGTCGTTGATGATTGAAGCGGCTAAAGCGTATTTGGGTTCAGAGGTGACCGACTTTCACTGCCATCGTTGGGGTTATGCTTTCGCAAAAAACCCTATTAAAGCGACGCACATTCGAGATGGAGCATTGGCGATTTCTTTTGCTGGCGATGGCTTTGGGAAATCTAGAGTAGAGTCTGCGGCACTGTCAGGTGTATTAGCCGCAGAAGAAATTATTCAATCAAATAAGTTTCTTGGATCATAGCGAGAACGCCAAATTTGTTTTTGGGGTGTTCCTGTTACTTTAAATGATAGTAATTTAGTAACTGGGTTGATTAAGTCGCCTATAGTTCCAAGAAGTGAAAAGGAAAGATTCGTATTTTTTAGCAAATCCATTTTTACATTAAAATTAATGTTATTATCTTTTATGTTGTAGGTACCCTCTCCAAAGATATGGGTTTGGTCGCCATTGATTTCGAGGCTATGAACAGCAATATTTTCGTTATTAATATAAAATCGGCTTTGTAATTCATTCAGCCCAAAAGAGCCGATTGGTATTTTTAATTCATTTAAAGCTTTTGAGAATGGTCCTAAGAGGTAGATTTTCGCTAAGTTCTTACCTGTTATGTTGAGGGTGCCACTGCCATTGTGTTTGTGAATATTTAATAATGAGCCTTTAGAGTTTAGTTCTAGACTGAGAACCTGTTTAGAATTTTCAGTGACTGGTTCATCATTATAGTCTTCTTGAAAAAGGGTTTGTATTGCCTTTTCGGAATCGCTGTTCTGCAAGTTTGAAATGAGTCGAATTTGTGGATCTGTGGACTGTGCTTCGGTGATATCGGCAGAAAATGCTAATTGTCCATTTGCTAAACCTGCTTCGGCATTTCGTATATAATGCTCTCCATTTCTGCCAAAAACATCTGCATATAAATAATCTAGTTGTCGTTGCTGAAACTCAATTGGCTGATTAGTAAATATGAAGAGGTTGTAATAACTTTTGTTTTTATGTTGTTTGTAATGAGAATTAAATAATGCTGCTTTTAGTGAAATTGTTGGGGTCGCTTCAGTTTCAAATTGGGTGATAATTTTTTTTACAGTGTTTCCAAAGAGTGCTTTAGCGTCTTTCAGTTCAAGTTTAGATTCAAGGTCGAGTCTGACGGATTCTGGAGACTGAAAGCCATCTCTTTTTACAGTTAGTTGAACATTGCCTTTTGCATAACCTGTTTTAGTTTGCGCATTTTTTATCTGAATGTCTGTAAACAGATTGCTGCTAGTGATGGTTAAATCGGCATCTGTGATAAACACTTCTTTGTATTCGAGATTTTCAGTGTGAACGGAACCAAATAAGAGGTCTGGTATTGGTTTTTTAAAATTCCCATGTAATGCAAAATTGCCGTGAGATTGACTTTGCTCATGGAAAGTAAATCTTTGAAACATATTAGACCACCATTTAGGGAGTATGGGATTATAGTCCTTTGGGTTTGTGAAACCGAATAGTTCAAACCGATACGCTTCGGTTTCTAGATTTATAGAAGAATCAATGTTAAAAGGCCCATGCCTGGATTGTGTATAGGTTTTTGAGTTAAGGATGTGATTCGGAATATAAGTAAAGTGAGCGTTTAAATAGTCAAAGTTGAGAGTGTCGCTTTGGATATCATCCGAGTTCAGTTGGCCAATCATTTTTTGAATATTCAAGTCTTCATCAAATAGTAGGTTTAGTTGACTTCTCACGGTTGAATTTTGAAAAGAAGGAAAGTCGAAGGCACCCGTCTCTAAAAATGAAAGATGATTTGGATTAATGTAGGCTAGCATTTTAGCCTGGAATGGATCGTTTGAATGAATCGGGTAATTGGCAAAAAGTTTTGTCGGTGTATTTTGGAAATCAAAATAGGCATCACACACTAGGCTTTCGGGTGATCTAAAAGCTAATGTCCCGTATGCATTTTTCATTGTATAATTTTTTACATTTAATGTTTCAGTGCTAAAATTAATTTGATCCAAGGAATACGCTTGAATGTCTAGAGAGGCTATAGAATTTTGAGCAATCAATTCGTTGCGATTATATTGGATTTGTTCCATTTGTAAAAAAAGCATCCCGTTTTGACCGTTGAATTGACCGTAAGCGTAGGCGTTGTGTAGTTCAACATTTGCATATTTAAAATGATCTGTCGTTAATCCGACTGATAGGAGAGTGGGATAATTTTCTTTTGATTGAAAATCGACTGTTAAGTGCGAGTTGATCGATTGACTGAAAGCTAGGAATAACTGTTTAATCGCCTTTTTAAATTGGTCTGAATTTGAAGGCATGTTTTTTTTATTCGATATTTCAATGGCTTCGAAATTAGAAAGAGGCATTGTATTCAGGCTTAAGGATAGAACCTTATCATTCGCAACGCCATTGAGGTGATCGATCTCAAATGTTTGATCTTTTATGTGGGCAATTAGTCTTACATCCTGAATGGTTTCAGGGTAATAATCTGAAAAAATAGAACCATGTTCGGCTACTAGTTTCCACTGATTTAAATGAATCGTGTTTTTATTAAGGATATCCCAAGTGACATCTATATAATCCGATTTGAAGGTGTGTAAGGCGTCATTTGTATATCTAATTTTTGGATTTATTATACGAACTTTAAAGGGCAGGAATAAGAGAATCTGGTCATAATCTACGGTTATAGATTCTGGTAATTGGCTATATAAAGTTGAAGGTTTTAAGAGTGAAGTAATATCTAGCCCTCGGTTTTTGAAAGTGCTCAGTATTAAGTAAATTTGTGAACATAAGACCAATAATAATAAAACCTTACCGACTGATTTGAAATAGGAACGCTTCATTTCTAAGGCTTAGTTGGTTGACTTAATTCGCGGAAGGATCGGGTGATTTTAGTTCGGGTATCTTTTTAATTGGCCTTGGAGTTTCTACAGCTTGATTTGTGCTTTCAGGGCTAAATGGAATTTCATTAGTTAATGCATAGAATGCCTCTAAAAAATCCTGAGCATTTAAAAAGGTTACTGCGTGTTTAGGAGACCCTCCAACTTGAGTATTCCCAGAGGTGCGCTTTCCAAAATAGTAGATGCGCTCTTCAACTTTATCGACGGAATCTCCAGGGTATTTTATTTCAAAGCTGAGTTTAAAGTGCCAATCGTTTTCCTTTGAATAGTCTTCAAAGCTCTCGGTTAGGTATTCTTTAACTTTGAATATTCTTAGGCTATTAATCAATGACTTAAGATCAAAAGGTGACGCTTCGTCTAATCCACTTATACTTGAGACATTGAAAAGGGTTTTGTTCTGCTCAATAGCTTCGATTTTTATATTTTGTAATTCAGCTGAATTCGGAAGCGACTCAAGGGTTTTATTTTTATAAAACAAAACATCTGATTGAATGTTTTGATTGAAGAAGGTTTTATCAATTGAAAAAACGGTAGGATTCTTTTCCGTTTTAGCGAGCAGTATGGAGTTGTCCGTTGGGTGGGCTACGACCATCAAATTTAATAATTCATTATCAGAACTAAAGCAAGAGATGTGCATGATTGGCTCGTTAAAGCCCATTGTATTCAGTTCTGAAAGAGATGGGTTGTCTGAATAAAAATCTTTTGCGCGCAAGGCGTTGAGTGCCAATTTGAGGGTTTCTATTTGATTATTGTCTGCTTGAATTGATTTGGTGCTGGACTCTGCATTTAGGTTTAAAACCTGCCATTGGTTGTTTTCTAGTTTTTGCAGCCGAGTTTTATTTGTTCTGCTTTTTAAGTCTATTGTCGAAAGTTGATCTGGGTCTAATTGTATGAAATTTTTTTCTCTCAGTTCCATTTGAGCTTCGAGTAGGCGGTCAAATGTTGTGGAGTCTACGGTAAATATTGTTGGGTTGTTTTCTAGCTTTGCATAGAAACTTTTCTTATTTTTTATGCCGGTGATTGCATTGCCTAGTAAGATTGAATTTCTTCGTTTATTTCCTTCTAGGGTGATTTTCATATAGGGGTTTTCAAATCCTAATAGCGAATAGTCTAAAGCATCCGCTGCGATGAAGTTTGAAACCTTAGTATTAGTCAGTTCTTCGATCACTTGTGCAACAAGAACTGGATCTGCATCTGCCTGAAGCGGAGCTTCAAATGACCAAGTGTTCATTTCAAAATTTCGCGCAATCCTAAGTGAGAGGTTTGCCGGCTCGTTCACATCGTTTGATTTTTTTTGAATATTTAAAGAGCGAATTTCAAAGTTGGGAATGTTAAAAATAGTATCTTGTCGTAGATCCATTAGGGAAAAGGAGGAGTTGGCTACTAAGGAGTTATCGATAACATAAATTAAGCCTTTTTGAGGAAGATGCAGGTATAATTTATTGCTAATTGTTGGGACGGATCCAATTTGAATTTCTAGCGCTTTCTTCCCATATGCTAATTCTAAGGACAAGAGTGGGTTTTCTAATCCATAATCTGCAAGTGTTTGTTTGGTCTGTTCGATCTCATCAATACTAAAGGCAAGGGTCTCTTTTACAAGACTCAGCTGGTGAATAATTTGGTTCACTGCAAAATCATTGGCTGGCCAAGCAATCGGTTCTTTAAGTATCCAAGAGGAACCTTCTTTATTGAGTTTTATCTCTTCATCTAGTTGTGAGCTAGAGATGCTCAGGCTCTCTAGATTATTGGTATATTCAATGATGTTCGAGTTTAGGCTATCCTTTTTTTGAAAGCTATTGTATTGGCTATTCGAGGCTATGAATAGGACGCCAAAGGCGATCACATTTAAAATAATTAGAAGGAATGTGGCTCTAAAATGCTGAATCATTTTTTTCTGAAATAAAGAATTAAAAATCCCCAGAGAGCAATGCCTAACGGAAGGATTGCGTAAAATACAATCAATTGTCGTGCATTTTTTTGGCTCATGGTTAATTGGTATGTTGCTATTTCTCTAATTGGAATTTTCAACATATGCATTCTGTCTAAAATCCAATTTAAGGTGTTATTAAATAGAATTTGGTTACCAAATATTTGAAAGTGCTTATTGTTTATTAGTGCAGAATCACCAAAGACGGCAATCCGTCCGCTAGGTATGCTAATATCTAAGGCGGAATTTTGGTTTAAATTTGAAATGGCAGCGATGCTTATAGGTCCTTTTGAGTCTGTCTTTTCATTAAACTCTATGAATGCATCTTGGGCAAAAGGAGATCGTTCGATCCAACTCGATTGGGATGTGCCCATAAGCTCAATCACACTTAAGCGTTTGTTATTTTCTGCCAATGGATCTTTAATGACGGGTCTAGGTTGTCCAAGTACAGCATTTAATTTATAATCAATCAGTAAATCATTGATTGGATGCTCAGCAAATTGATGGATTATAAAATTATTTGAACTAGAAGTCATCGAGGTATTAGGCTCATAGATGAATTTATTTTCTGAGAGAATTCCCCAGTCTTCAAATAAATCGTCTAATCCGTGTGTCGGTCCTGGATCTATGAAAACAATCATTCGTCCATTTTGTTCACTCATGTAGCGCCTTAATAAGTCCACTTCTGGCGCTAGAAATTTACCTTGGGGAGAGGCAATTATGATTAAGGACGCATCTTCGGGGATTTTTTTAGTTTTGAGAAGGCTTAGTGTGTCGGTTTGAAAATTTCGTTTTTCTAAAAAAGCTCGAAGTGCTGAAATGCCATTATTGGGATCGTTATCATAAATCTGCATTTCTCCATGGCCTAGAATAAAATATACCTTATCGGAGCTCTCGGAGTTAACATTTATGATGGCTGAGGTCAGAGCGATCTCTCCTTTAAATCCGGTAATTTTGTTTTCTGTTACTTCATATAAGTCAGCCTGCCTGATCACCTGAGAGCTGTCGCCTTGTGTCACTAAGAGTATGTTCTCCTCATTTACACTATATTGATCAAAGAGTTTCTGGGCTTTTGATCTTTGCCGAAAAGGATCTATGTAATCTATTTTTAAGATGCGTTCTCCGTTTTGAACGCCATGGTTCTCAAAAGACCTCAGCAGATGCTTTATGTGAGAAAGAATTTGTTTGAGTTCGGGTTGATTGGACTCTTTAGGGAAGAGTACATTGATCTGCGTTTCACTTTTTAAATTGCGAATATTAGCTTTTGTTTCTGCACTCAAGGAATAGATCCCTTGCTTTGTTAAATCGATACGTTGATAGTATTTTGAAAATATTGCATTGATGGCAAAGAGTAGGGAGATGGATAGGATTACATGAAGTATCCGTTTAAAAATCCGAATCTTCCTGATATATGAAAAATCGCTGAACTGGTTCGATTGCATTAGGATTTTGATTCTATGTTACTTAAAGTTAGACTCAAAAAAAGCCATGTAGCTGATAGATAAAATATAAAAGGTCGCGTATCTAATATGCCTAAAGAGAAATCTTCTAAGTGCCTAAATACATTTATGTGTTGAATTGCATCATAGAAGAAAGAGTTGGTACTGATGTAATTATAAGAAGCGTATTCCAACTGTTGGGCACCTATGCAAAATATAAATAATAGGGTGAAAGATAACATAGCTGCAACTAATTGGCTTCGAGTTAAACTGCTTGTGAAAATTCCAATTGAAATAAATAATAAGCCAGAAATTGCAATAAAGGTCAGTCCGCCAATTAATTCAGCGAAATTCATTAAGCTTTGTTCTGAGAGTTTATTTGCCAGTAAACTATCGCCCAAAAATGGGAAAAAAACAGTTAAACTCCACAAGGTGATATAGAGAAAATAGGCGCTAAAAAATTTGCTTAATACGATAAAAATTTTAGGGACTGGGGTCGAAAATAAGGCTTCAAGTGTGGCATTGTTTTTTTCAGCGGCTAGGCTACGCATTGTAAGCAGTGGTACTAGAAAAAAAACAGGGAGCCAAAATAAGCTAAAAAACTGAACATTTGCAGACAAGTCTTGCGGTTCAATTGATAAACCTCTGAGAATTGCCCAATAGATAAACCCCATTAACATCAGAAAGGTCACAGCGGCAATGTAGACAGGTGGCGAAATAAACAGGAGTCTTATTTCATGGCGAATTAATGTGGTGAGTTGTCTCATTCTTTGTTGATAAAGTATACGCTTGTTACTTTGAGCGAACATCCTCCCATGAGCGTTTTGTTGCAGCTAAGAAGATGGATTCAAGATCAGGTTTTATAAAATTAATGCCTAAGATTTGGCAATTATTTAAGGAGTAGCTCGCCTTTAAGATAGGGCTCATATCTTGTGTCTTGTTTGTTCTTTTAAAGCGTAGTTCTTGAATGCCGTCTTCAACATCTATTGTATCAGCTAATTCAAGTTTTAGTTGAGCACTTTCGAAGGAATGGATTAATTCATTAGAATCTCCCTTGATCGTTATCGATAATTGATTTTCAGGAATAAAGCTTTCTCTGAGTTCGGATTTTGTGCCCATCGCAACAAGGCGACCATTATTTAATATGATCACACGATCACAACTTTTTTCAATCTCAGATAGAATGTGTGAGGAAATGAGAACAGTGTGCGTACCGCGTAGACTATCGATAAGTGTGCGAATGCCTTGAATCTGATGGGGGTCTAATCCAATGGTTGGTTCGTCTAAAATGATAATATCGGGATTGCCAATTAAAGCATCGGCTATCCCGACTCTTTGTTTAAACCCTTTAGATAGAGTCCGAACGATTTTTCTTCGAGCGGTACGGAACAGATCACATAAATCCATCACCCGGCGCACTTCTTCAGATAATTTAGATGCAGGAATTTCTTTAAGTTCTGCTCGAAGTTTTAAATATTCTGAAACTCTCAATTCTTCAGGCAATGGGTTATTTTCCTGCATGAAACCAATTTTCCTTTTTAT
>CEOK01000407.1_pt1 | contig 13645 bp, 13 predicted proteins | sample 427001 | NCBI WGS metagenome assembly CEOK01 (sample SAMEA2591108, study PRJEB7988) | marine metagenome | isolation source: saline water (ENVO:00002010), including | reverse complement strand
AATGAGCTTAGTTACTATAGGAATGAACCATAAAACAGCTTCTCTGGATATCAGGGAAAAGATTTCTGTGGATAAAGACGAATCGCACATAATCCTTAAAAAACTCCAAGATATGCCGTTGGTCGACGAGGCATTTATTTTATCTACTTGTAATAGAACTGAGCTTTATCTAGAAATAGATGATTTGCAATATGTTGAAAATATTTCTGATTGGCTTTTAAGACATAAAGGTTTAACACCAGAAGATATTTCCGAAAATATGTACATATATTCAGATAGCTTTGTTGTAAGACATGCGCTGAATGTAGCTTGTGGCTTAGATTCTATGGTTATTGGGGAATCACAAATACTTAGACAGTTTAAGGATGCTTTTAGTGAAGCGAGTAATGCTGGCACAATTGGTAAAAATTTAAATAGATTGTTTCAATATGCTTTTTCTACCGCAAAAGAAGTAAGAACAGATACAAATATAAGTGCAAACTCTCTTTCGATTGCTAATGTCGCAGTTTCATTAACAGACCAATTTTATGACAATCTTTCAAATAAAAATGCTTTATTAATTGGAGCTGGTGAGACAATTAATATTACAGCTAAAAATCTTCGAAAGAAAAATATTAAAGATATTTTTATAGCAAACAGAACTATTGATAAAGCAAAGATTATTGCAGATGAAGTTTCTGGGAATGCTTTATCCTTAAAAGATATGCCTGAAAAAATAAAAGACTCCGATATCATAATTAGTGCGGTATCAGGTAATGTTCCTTTAATAGGTAAAGGGGCTATTGAAACTGCACTAAAACGAAGAAAACATAAGCCAATATATATGGTTGACTTAGGTGTTCCTAGAAACATAGAAACAGAGGTGAAAGAACTTAAAGATATATTTCTATATACCCTTGACAATATACAAGATCTTATCAAAAAAAATTACAAAACAAGAGAAACTGCAGCAGTAGATGCACAACATATTGTTAATAGTAAAGTAGATGAATACATGAATTGGAGAAAATCACAGTCAGCTTTTTCTATTATCAAACATTACAGAGACGACTGCGAAAAGATAAGAGAAAATTGTTTAAATAAATCTCTAAATCAACTCAGACTAGGAAAAGATCCTGAGGATGTAATTAATCAACTTAGTATTAATTTAACATCAAAACTTTCACACAAACCTACTCTTGCTTTGAATAAAGCCGGGCAAACCAATAATCGAAAATTAATTAATCTTGTCTGTGATATTTTCTTGATAAACAAGAAAAAATGAAAGTTTCATTAAGAAAAAAACTTGACGAAATATCAAAAAAACATCTTGAAATCGAAAAATTACTGTCTGATAAAGATGTGATTAACGATATGGATAAATATAAAAATTTATCAGTCGAGTATGCAAAACTAGAAATAATTATAAAAGACTATAAAAGATATTTAAGTAACGAGGAATCTTTAAAAGACTCGGAAGAAATTGCCAAAAATGAAACTGGTGAATTAAAAAAATTAGCTGATGAAGAAATTAGAATTGCTAAAGAAGAAATTTCATCTTTAGAAAAAAATTTAGAAATTTCCTTATTACCAGAAGACCTAAATGATAATAGTAATGTGTTCCTTGAAATAAGAGCTGGGACAGGAGGATTAGAAGCAGCAATTTTTGCTGGTGACTTGTATAAAATGTACTGTAGATTTGCAGAAAGACAGAATTGGCAAGTTGAACTTTTATCAGAAAATGAGGGAGATAAGGGAGGATATAAATTAGTTATCATTAAAATTAATGGGGACCGAGCTTTCTCAAAATTAAAATTTGAATCAGGTGCCCACCGAGTACAAAGAGTCCCAGAAACGGAGTCACAAGGAAGAGTTCATACTTCTGCTGCTACAGTTGCAGTAATGCCTGAAGTTGAAGAAATTGAGGATTATGATATTAGTCCTGATGATTTAAGAATAGATACTTTTAGAGCAAGCGGCGCCGGCGGACAACATGTAAATAAAACCGACTCGGCCATACGAATCACGCATTTACCAACAGGAGTTGTTGTTGAATGCCAGGACGGAAGGTCTCAGCATAAGAATAAGGCAAAGGCTATGTCTTTGCTTCATGCAAAGCTACTTGACTCTGAAAGATCAAAACAAATGGATGAGCAATCTCAAATGAGAAAAAATCTTGTTGGCACAGGAGATAGATCGGACAGAATAAGAACTTACAATTTTCCACAAGGAAGAATTACAGATCATAGAATCAATTTAACAGTTTATAACTTAGAAGAATTTTTAGATGGAAACATATTAGCAATAACAACTCAACTTATTAACGAATATCAAGCAGATCTTTTAGCAAATAATGAAATCTAATATATTAGAATTTGAAAGTTTTAAAATAAAAACTCATGAAAATGTTTTTTCACCAAGACATGATATTGGCATATACTCTGAAGCTTTAAAAGGGATTATAAAAAAAAATAATAAAATACTAGAGTTGGGAACCGGTACTGGGGCTATAAGTATTTCTTTAGCAAAAAGTTTCAATAGCATTTCAATTCTTGCAACAGATATTAATCCATATGCAATAAAAATTGCAAAGCAAAATGCACATATTAATGAAGTTGAAGAGATTATAAGCTTCAAAAAATCCAACTGGTTTTCAGATATACCAATAGAAAAATATGATTTTATAGTAACAAATCCACCATATCTTTCAAAAAAAAATTCAATATTTTATTCTAATTTGTCAGACCCAAGAAGTAGTCTTTATGCAGAAAATAATGGCCTAGAAGATATATTTTCTATTATGAAAAATAGTATAAACTATTTAAACTTGAATTCTTATTTAATAATTGAGCACTCTCATAATCAAACATTATTTTTAAAGAACTATGGAATTCACTTAGGTCTAAAATTTGTAAAATCTCAAAAAGACGACTTGGGATTTAATAGAATTTTAATTCTTTCAAATTGAATCTAAAAATTTAATTATTTTGTCTTTTATTATACTAGGGTCGGATCCCTTTGAATCTTTTAATACTTGCCCTACAAAGAAACCGATTATTTTTGTTTTGCCATTCTTATATTGATCAACTTGTTTTTCATTTTCTAAAATTACTTTTTTAATTAAGTCATCAATAGCATCATTATCAGAATCTACTTCATTAAGATATTTATCAATGATTTTTTTAATATCAACATCTTTTGACCATATGTCTTCAACAATGACCTTTAAATTTTGTTTTACTATTTTTTTATTTTCAATTAAATCTAGTATTATGCAAAAATCCTCGGGTTTAATATTACTCTTGGGTAATTCTAATTTTTCTTTATTTAGTTTTACGTAAATAGAAGATATAAAATAATTAACAATTTTTTTAGGATCAATCTTAGAAAAAGATATAGATTGGTCAATAAAATTTGTAGTATGAAAATCACTTAAAATTATATTGATTTGGTCATCTGATAGACTATAGTTTAGTTTGTAATAATCTGCCTTTACATCAGGTAATTCTGGTAAATTTTCTTTTAATTCCAAAATATATTCGTCATCTATTTCTATAGGCAATAAGTCTGGGTCTGGAAAATACCTATAATCATTTGCTTCTTCTTTCGATCTCATTGACTTTGTTATCCCTTTATTTTCATCATAAAGACGTGTTTCTTGAATAATACTCTCTCCTTCCTGGATTAAATTTATTTGCCTTTCTATTTCAAAATTTATTGCTTTTTCAACAAACTTAAATGAATTAATGTTTTTCAATTCTGTTCTTGTTCCTAACTCTTTATCTCCAGTTTTTCTAACTGAAACATTTGCGTCACACCTAAACGATCCCTCCTGCATATTGCCATCAGATATATTTAAATACGTTACTATGTTATGAATTTTTTTCATGTAAGACACAGCTTCATTTGCATTCGCTATTTCTGGCTCAGAAACAATTTCTAATAATGGTGTGCCGGCTCTATTAAGATCAATATAAGTACAGCCGTGTTCAGCACTATGAATTGATTTGCCAGCATCTTCCTCTAAATGAGCTCTAGTTATATTAATTCTTTTTCTTTGATTATCTTTATCTTGAATTTCTATATAACCACCTTCTACAATCGGAAGTTCTAACTGACTAATCTGGTAATTCTTTGGTAAATCAGGATAAAAATAATTTTTTCTCGCAAAAATTGATTTTTTTGCTATATTTGCATTTATTGCTAGCCCAAATTGGATCGCTTTTTTTATAACCCCCTTATTTAAAACTGGCAACGTTCCCGGCATACCTAAATCTATATAAGATGCTTGTTTGTTTGGATCTTTTCCATATATCGTTGATGAAGACGAAAAAATTTTACTTTTAGTTAAAAGTTGAACATGAATTTCTAAACCTATAACACTTTCCCAATTACTCACAATCAAACTCCTTTGGTATCTCTTTGTGCCAGTTTGTCTCTTGCTGAAAAAGATGAGCAATGTTTAAAATATCTCCCTCACAGAAATCATTACCAATAATTTGCATTCCTACAGGCATACTGTTACTAAAACCAACTGGTATTGATACTGCAGGGAGGCCTGCTAGATTTATTGGTGTTGTATAAATATCAGACAAATACATTGCAACAGCATCTGATGATTTTTCACCAAGATTAAAAGCTGTAGATGGGCAAGTTGGAGCAAATAAGAAATCTATATTCTTAAAAGCCTCTAAAAAATTATTTCTTATTATTCTTCTAATTTTTAAAGCTCGCATATAATATTCGTCATAATAACCTGAGGAAAGTGCATATGCTCCAATCATTATTCTTTTTTTCACTTCTTTTCCAAAACCTTCTTTTCTTGTTCTCAAATACAAGTCTTCGAGACTTTTTGGTTTATCACATCTATGGCCAAATTTAATCCCATCGTATCTTGAAAGATTTGATGAAGCTTCTGCTGAAGCAATAATATAATATGCTGGAATAGTATAGTCATGATTTGGAAGATTCACTTCTTTAAAGTTAAATCCTAATTTTTTAAAGGTTTCTATTGATTCGTTGAGCACATCGAGAATTTTTTTGTCTAAATCCTCTGAAAAATACTCTTTTGGGATGCCTATAGTAATATTTTTTACATTTTGTTTCTCATAATTTAATTTTATTTTATTTTTATTAAATTTAAAATTACTTGTTGGATCATTATTATCATAGCCTTTCATTTCATCGAACAATAATGCACAGTCTTGCGCACTTTTCGCAATAGGCCCTCCTTGATCTAAGCTTGATGCATAAGCAATCATTCCATATCTTGAAACCGCTCCATATGTAGGTTTTAAGCCAGTCAATCCGCAAAACGAAGCCGGTTGTCTAATTGATCCTCCAGTATCAGTACCAGTAGCGACCGGTGTTAACCTTGCTGCTACAGCAGATGCAGAACCACCAGAAGACCCTCCTGGGACTTTTTTGAGATTCCAAGGGTTCCTTACAGGACCGAAATAACTCGTTTCGTTAGAGGAGCCCATTGCGAATTCATCCATATTTGTTTTTCCAATATTCACCATACCTGCTTCTGCAAATTTATTAACTACAGTTGCATTATAAGGGGGCGTATAGTTTTCTAACATTTTTGAAGCACATGTAGTTTTAATACCTTTTGTAGAAAATAAATCTTTATGCGCTATAGGGATACCAGTTAAAAGGTTATTTTTATTTTTTGAAATTAATTTGTCTGCTAGTTTTGCTTGATTGAGAGATGCGTTTTCGTCTAAAGATATAAAAGAATTTAATTTCGAATCAAACGAGCTTATTCTTTTTAAAAAATATTTTGTCATCTCAACTGAAGAAATTTCTTTTCTTTGAAGAAGCTCAGATAATTCAGTAATTGATTTTTTATAAATTTCCATAATTAATTACTCAATAACTTTTGGGACTATAAAATGCTTTCCATTATGGCTTGGTGAAGAATTTATACCATCATTTTTTGGGTTTTCATCAACAATATCCTCTCTTGCATGGAGTGTATTTTCTGGCGCATGGTACAAAGGTTCAATTTCATAGAGATCTAAGCTCTCGGTTTGTTCAACTAACTTTAAAAAATCAACAATCTCCTGAGAAAAAAATTCAAGATCTTTTTCGTCAATTTCTATCATTGCAAGTTTTGCAACGTCTTTAACTTTATTTTTGTCAAACATAAGGTTTTCCAGTAAATATTAAAATAGTTAGATATCCTTGTAGGTTTAGTTATCCTCAGTTAGAATCTTCATATAATTATATAACAGAGCATATCAGAAAGCTTGGGGGTTTTAATGATTTTAGATTTATTTTCTAGTGATTTATCTATAGATTTAGGTACAGCTAATACAATAATATTTGTTAAAAATAAAGGTTTAGTTTTGGATGAGCCCTCCGTTGTTTCTATATCTGATGAAGGTGGTAAGAAGAAAGTTCGAGCTGTGGGTATAGAAGCAAAAACTATGCTGGGAAGAACACCTACAAATATTGAAACCATTAGACCTTTAAAAGATGGTGTAATCGCTGACTTTACAACAACCGAAAAAATGCTGCAGCATTTCATAAAAAAAGCTAGTAATAAGAACTTTTTACTTGGTCCAAGAGTTTTAATTTGTGTTCCATCTGGTGCGACTCAAGTTGAAAGAAGAGCTATTAAAGAGTCAGCTGAAGGCGCAGGAGCAAGAAAGGTTTATTTAATTGAGGAACCGGTAGCTGCAGCATTAGGTGCAGGCCTGCCAATTACCGATGCAGTTGGATCTATGGTTTTTGATATAGGCGGAGGAACAACAGAAATTGCTGTTTTATCATTAGGGGGCATAGTTTATTCAGAATCAGTTAGAATTGGTGGGGACAAATTTAATGAAGCTATATCAAATTATATTAGATACAACTATGGTATTTTAATAGGTGAAGCAACAGCAGAAAAAATAAAGCATACTATTGCTACTGCATATCCTGGGAAAGAACTTCAAGAAATGGAGGTTAAAGGTAGAAATTTGTCTGAAGGAATTCCAAGAAGCTTTAGGATTAATAGCAATGAAATTTTAGAGGCATTACAGGAGCCTCTCAAAGGAATCACAAATGCTGCAAAAGCTGCATTAGAGGCAACACCACCAGAGTTAAGTACTGATATCGCTGAAAATGGCATTGTCTTAACTGGAGGAGGAGCTCTTCTTACTGATTTAAATAAACTAATTCAAGAGGAAACCGGAATACCAGTAATAATAGCTGATGATCCATTAACTTGTGTTGCTAGAGGGGGTGGAATGGTTTTAGAAATGATTGATAAAAAAGGATCTGATTTCATTGCATTAGAATAATGATTTAAGTAATTGCATGATAATGAATAATAATCTCCATTTCAGACAAAGCAATATAACATCTATTAAGCTAATTTTATTTTTAGTCATATCAATATTCTTTTTAATAATAGATAATAAATTAGAACTAAGTAATAAAGTAAGAGAAAATGCCTCTTATTTAATTTCACCAATTTACAAAATAGCAGAAGTTCCTGTTGAAATTTATTATAATTTTAAAACTCATATTGAAAGTAAAAATAGTTTAATTAAAAAAAATGAATCTTTAGAAAAAAAAATTTTCATACAGTCAGGAATTATTCAAAAAATCCCATCTCTAAAAGAAGAAAATAAAAGGCTCAAAAAATTACTTAACTCTTCCAATTCAGCAATGTCTTCTAAAATCTTAATAGCCGAACTAATAAAAGTAAATTTAAGCCCGTTCTCAAATAAAATTGTGTTAGACAAGGGCAGTGAAAATAATATTTTTGTAGGTCAAGTTGTAATAGATAGTTTAGGTATCCTTGGACAAGTATCTGAAGTTAACAATAATTTTTCTGTTGCTACTTTAATAACAGATCCTGGTCACGCACTTTTAGCAGTAAATGCTAGAACAGATAAAAGAATAGTTATATCTGGAACTGGAGACAATAGATTTCTCAAAGCAAAATTTATATCGTTAAATGAAGATGTAATGGAGGGTGATATCTTGATAACTTCCGGACTAGACAATATATTTCCAGAAGGATATATGATTGGACAAATATCTAAAATTAATAAGAATCTACAAGAGGACTTTTTAGAAGTTAATGTTACTCCTAGTTCTAGTCTCTCATCAAACAGAGAGGTAATGCTGCTATGGTAATTTTTAGTAAAATGAATTTTGTAGTTATCGTAGCACTTTTTCTTGGAATTATATTAAATATTCTTCCGTTCTCTGATAATATAAATTCAATAAAACCTCCGATACTATTACTAATTTTAATATATTGGTCCTTGGCCTTCCCTAATCAAATTAATCTAACCTATGCATTTGTTTCTGGACTTATAATGGACGTACTTTTGATAATGCCTCTAGGCTATAATGCATTGTGTTACACAATAACAATATTCTTGATATTACTCTACTATCCGCAGATTAGACTTCAATCCAGCTTGAATAAAATGTTATCTTTATTATTAATATTGATACCATTTTTTTTGATGTCTACTATTGGAAACAATTTTTTAAAAATTAATTATAATTTATTTGATGTTCTTACTTCTATATTTATATCTGTTATAATTTGGCCAGCTTTATTTAGCATGTTAAGATTTATTCGTCAAAAATACATATCATAAAGAAATGCTAGATACTAGTTTAATAACCGAAAAGAAAAAAATAGAATTCTTTATAAAAAAAATTACTAATTCAGAAACTATTTCTATTGACATTGAGTTTATGAGAAGAAATACTTTTTTTCCAGAACCATGTGTAATTCAATTATCAAATGGAAATATGCATGCGTGCATTGATTTAACATTAGAAGTTGACTATAAAACGTTATTTAAAAGTATATTTAAAGAAGATAAAAAAATTATTCTACACTCTTGCAGACAAGACTTAGAAATTCTTTATATGATACTTGGATTTATTCCCCAAAATATATTCGACACGCAATTTGCTGCATCATTTTTAGGATTTAAGTATCAAATTGGCTACGCAGAACTTATAAAAGAAATTTATAATATTGATATAGATAAAACTGAAAAAATGACTGACTGGAGAAAAAGGCCATTAAGTAAAAAACAAATCAACTATGCGCTTAATGACGTCAAACATTTAAACAGACTTAGTAAATATTTGACAGATAAACTAATTGAAACAAAAAAAATTGATTATTTTAATGAAGAATTTACAAATTATCTAAACGATATTGAATGGAGTCCAAATATAAATGATGCATGGAAAAAAATTAAAGCTATTAATAATTTAAATAAAAAAACACGGGAAGTAGCGCAAATTTTATCAATATGGAGAGAAAGTAAAGCAATTGATAAGAATATACCAAGAAATTGGATAATGAATGAAAAAGAGATAATTGAAATATCTAAAAATTATGTATCGAGTAAAAAAATTTCTTCTCATAATAAAAATGTTAACTCGATAGAAATACTTAAAATAATTGAAAAGAATAAAAATCTTGATAAAAAAAATTATAACGAAGAAAATAAAAAACCATACAATTCAAATTATAAAAAAATTGCTGACGATTTATACGAATATTTTAAATTAGTATCTCTTAAAAACAATATTTCCTATCAAATTGTATCACCAAAAAAAATGATTATAAATTATTTAAAAAATCAAGATGACAACTCAAGATTGATTAATGGTTGGAGAAAAGAAATAATTGATATAAATAAAATATCAAAGATTACAAATCCTTTGTTTAATCCTGATTAATAACTCCACAATCCATATTTCTCGGAACAGCTATATCAATTTTTTTTGGTTTATCCAATTTTAAATTTTCCATATTTACAATAAATTTTTTAAGATCAACATTGCTACTAATTAATTGGTTATTCTTCTTTTGATATTTTATCGTACTAAAATTATTATTATTATAATCATGTGCTGGGAATACTTTTGTATAGTCAGGCATTTTATAAAAAATATCTTGAATTGTGTTATACAAAATTTCTGACGAACCAGATTGAAAATCTGTTCTTCCGCATGCATTTATGAGCAAGGCATCTCCTGAAAATAAAAACTTCTCTTTTTCAAAATTAATAACATATGAAAAGTGTGTGTCAGTATGCCCCGGCGTGTGGATCGCTTCCATTTCAATACTATTACCTATTCTCAGAACATCTGAATTTTCGAAATTTATGTCTCTACATGTTAGGTTGTCATTTGCCGGTCCAGCAACTTTACAGCCAAGAATTTCTCTTAATGCCGATGCACTAGTCACATGATCAGCATGAATATGAGTATCTACAGCATGTGTGAGCTTAAGATTAAGCTTTCTTATTATACTTAAATCTCTATCTAAAGTTTCTAAGACTGGATCTATCAATATTGCTTGCTGTTTTTCTTGACAAGATATTAAATAAGTATAAGTTGATGATTCGTTTTCAAATAATTGCTTAAATAACATAATATAATATTGATTTTAAGTTTATAATATATAAATATACATTTTTTGTAGTTAAGGATAAACATTTTAATGAATAAAGATAAAATTAAAGAAATAATAGAGAATACCTTACAAGGATCGTCTGCTGAAGTTGATGGAAGCGAAGGGAAATTTACTGCGAATATAGTTTACGAAGGGTTTAAAGATCTAAATACTATAAAAAGGCATAAGCTAGTTTATAATTCTTTGGATTCCTATATAAAATCCGGGGAACTTCATGCAATTAGCTTAAAGACCTATGCAAATACAGATGAGATAAGTTAATCTTTAATAGCTACTCTTCCCTGATTTATATTTAGCATTCCTTTTTGAGAGGCAAAATATTTAGAGAGTTTTCTCATTTGGTCATCATTTAGAGTTGAAGCAACACCATTCATGATAGCATTATTTCTTTTACCATTCTTATAAGACTTTAAAGATTGATATAAATAATCTTCATACTGACCAGCTATTCTAGGAAATGTTGGAACTTCACTATTACCATCAACTCCATGACAGCCTACACAAGAATTTGCTTCATCAATCATTTTTACATCTTCTGGAGTTGCTATTTTTGCTTTAAAAGATGAAAAATAGTCAGCTATTTTATCAATATCCAAATCACTGAGATTAGCCGCATGAGCTTTCATTGTTGTATGAGATCTTTCACCTGACCTATATGCTTTAAGAGCGGCGACAATATAGTCTTTATGTTGATTCCCAAGTTTTGGAACTTTATAAGTTGGATAAATATTGTTGTAGCTTACAACACCATGACATCCTAAACAGGTTGATGATAGCTCTTCTGGCGATTTTTCAGCGTATAAACTAAAAGAACTAAAAAGAAAAACACTTGCAACAAAAATAGAAAACTTCATTGTAACTTTCTTACTCCATTATATTTAAAATTGGTATTTAAATTTTCTGACGCATTATAGCTTTATTTATAGATAATTTCATATACATTTTCAAAAAAACATTACAATAAACCCCTACAATGAGATATTATTTAATTAATAATAATGAAGTATATTTAGAAAAATATTATATAAACGAGGATTTTATGAAAATTGAAACAATAGCTATTCATGGTGGGTACGAGCCAGAAGAGACTACTAAATCTGTTGCTGTGCCTATTTATCAAACAGCGTCTTATGCATTTGATGATACTCAACATGGTGCTGATCTTTTTGATCTAAAAGTTAAAGGAAATATTTATACAAGGATAATGAATCCAACCACAGAAGTTTTAGAAAATAGAGTCTCTGAAATGGAAGGCGGAGTTGGCGCTCTTGCTTTTTCATCGGGTATGGCTGCGGTTACTGCGGCTATTCTTAACATAACATCAAATGGCGATAATATTGTTTCTACAAGTTCATTATATGGAGGTACTGTAAGTTTATTCAAAGATACCTTCCCAAAAATGGGAATTGAAGCTCGTTTTGGCGATGTAAAAGATTTAACAGGGCTTGAAAAAATGATTGATAAGAATACAAAATTAATCTTTTGTGAATCTATTGGAAATCCAGCTGCAAATGTTACAGATATAAAAGAAATTTCAGATCTTGCGCATAAACACAATATTCCATTATTTATAGATAATACAGTCCCGAGTCCTTATGTTTGCAGACCGATAGAGTATGGTGCCGACATTGTTATACATTCTTTAACAAAATATCTTTGCGGTCATGGAACTACTATTGGAGGAATAATTGTAGACTCAGGAAAATTTGATTGGAAAGCAAATTCAGATAAATTTCCTTTAATGTCTTCTCCAGACCCTGCATATCATGGTATGGTTTTTACTGATGCTTGTGGTCCAGCAGCATTTATTACAAGAGCAAGAGTAGTTCCACTTAGAAATATGGGCGCAGCAATTTCTCCCATGAATAGCTTTCAAATTCTTCAGGGAATTGAGAGTTTAGCAGTAAGAATGGATAGACATTGTTCTAATGCACTTGCTGTTGCCGAATTTTTAGAGAAACATGACGCTGTGAGCTGGGTAAATTATCCCGGCCTAAAATCTCATCCAGATAACAGCCTAGTCGATAAATATATGAATGGTAAAGCTTCTGCAATTATGAGTTTTGGTATCAAAGGTGGTGCAAAAGCTGGCGCGGATTTCATAGATAAGCTAAAATTAATTGTAAGACTAGTAAATATTGGAGACGCCAAGTCATTAGCCTGTCATCCAGCATCAACTACACATAGACAATTAAGCAAGAAAGAATTAGAAGCAGCGGGTGTTCCTGAAGATATGGTAAGACTATCAATTGGTATTGAACATATTGATGATATCTTAGAGGATTTGTCACAAGCTCTTAGTATAAAGGATTTATCAAAAGTGGTTGGCTAAGCTATTTATCAATATTTATTAATTGAGAAACACGTATGGTATTTTTTTTGTTTAATATCCAGTCGTAAACTAATGTATATTCTAAAACAAGTTTGACGTATTTTCTTGTCTCAGCGTAAGGTATGAATTCAATCCAAGAATCTTCTGGAGCTTTATTTAATTTTCTCCATTTACTTACTGTATTTGGGCCTGCATTGTAGGACGCGATACTCTCTACATAACTTTTTCTTTTGGAAAGAAGATAATTAAAATAATAAGACCCAATAAAAATATTCATTTTTTTATTATATAAATGGTTTTTTGAAACCTTTTTGCTTTTTGTCCTTTTTAAAACCCAAAAAGCAGTTTTTGGCATAATTTGCATTATTCCAAGAGCGCCAGCAGAGGACTTAGCATACTGTATAAATATACTTTCTTTTCTTGCGATACCCAATAGCAAGCTTTTCTGAAGATTTGTTTTTGAATATTCATTAAAATATTTTTCGTGTATGATAGGAAATCTAGCTTCTACATCATCAAAATATTTTGTTTTTCCATATCCAAGAATAGAGCCAACGTTCCAACCCCAATTCTTAAAAAGTACACTCATGTTATTTAAAGTATCATTGTCGATATCTTTTGAGATAAAATTTAACTCTTTTCTAGCTTCTCTTTTTCTACCTAATATATATAGCTCATAGAGTCTTTTTATCTCGTAGCTTTCTTTAATTTTTTTCAATTTATTAAAATTTGTATTGTATGGAATATTTATAATAGATATTTGTTTATCTAATATGTTCGACGCTAGGAAACCATAATAAGATCTTCTTGAGCTTATATCTTCTAAAGTATTCTTTGATAAATTTCTATCGCCAATTTTATATAAAGCCTTTCCCTTC
>CEOK01154041.1_pt1 | contig 13653 bp, 14 predicted proteins | sample 427001 | NCBI WGS metagenome assembly CEOK01 (sample SAMEA2591108, study PRJEB7988) | marine metagenome | isolation source: saline water (ENVO:00002010), including | reverse complement strand
TGAAATTTCAGAAGTGGTTGAAACAAGTTTTGGTTTTCATGTGATCAGACTGATCAAAAAGGAAGGCAACCGGATCGAAACCAACAATATTCTGATATCGATTGACCAAGCGACGATTGACGAGCAAGGAACAATTGACTCATTAATGGCCATCCGCGAAAAGGTTCAAGATGGACTCTATACCTTCTCAGATGCAGCGAGAGCGTACTCAGAGGATGATGAATCCTCAAGTGCTGGAGGGCGGCTGTACAACGCTCAAACCGGTGACCGATTCTACCCTTTGCGTGGCCTAGATCCCGCAACCTATAGAACCGTACTTTTATTAGATGAGGAAGGGGATATTTCTGAGCCAAAACCTATTGTGCTTCCAGATGCCAATGAAACCCAAGCTTTTCGAATTATTCGCCTAGATCAACGAATTGAAGAGCACACAGCCAATCTTGAGCAAGATTATCAACGTATTGAACAGATCGCTCTGCAACAAAAGCAGACACAGGAACTCACGGCATGGTTGAATGAGATCCGTGAAGAGGTCTACATCGAATATATTGGTGTGCCAGAAGCTCTCTCATCCTCTCGCTAATCTCATGCTGGAAGGCATGGAGCAGCATCATAAATTCATGAGGCAAGCACTTGACTGTGCAACCCAATCACTGCGTACTGGAGATGTCCCTATTGGCGCTGTGATTGTCCATGAAGGGAGAGTGATTGGCAAAGGATGGAACCAAGTTGAAAAACTCCAAGATGCCTCTGCCCATGCTGAAATAATCGCCATTTCCAGTGCAAGCGATGCTTTGCAGGAGAAATATTTAACCGCATCAACACTATATGTGACCATCGAGCCCTGTACAATGTGCGCTGGAGCCATTGAGCTAGCCCGCATCCCCAGAGTCATTTTCGGGGCGCAAGAACCAAAAACAGGAGCCTGTGGATCGATTCGATCCATTCTTGGACCTGAGTCTGGCCCCAATGCCTCAGCTCGTGAGGTATATGGAGGCATATTAGAGGATGAGTGTGCCACACTTATGAAGACATTTTTCCAGGGGTTGAGACATGGATCCAAAGAGGGTTAAAGAGCAAAATATGGATCTCTTGCATCACACGGTTCACAAGGTGTCCGATCATCATGAGTGGGTTTTGTTCTTGCATGGTGCAGGTGGATCTTCTCGCCTTTGGACGCAACACATCAAAGCCTTCAAAGATCGATTTAACATCCTGCTCGTAGACCTTCGTGGGCACGGACAATCCAACGTCACACCAACACACCAACCGTACACACTCGATTTACTCACCCATGACGTAACCAAGGTCATGGACGTGTGTGGAGTACAAAGTGCACATGTGGTTGGGATTTCGCTTGGCGCCATTTTACAGCGATGGATGGTGCATCGTGTCCCAGAGAGAGTTCGCTCCCTAGTCATGGTGGGTGCGATCACACGCTTTGATCAATGGACGTGGGCATTAGTCAACTTTGGACACACAGTAAAGTCATGGATACCGTTTATGACTCTTTATCGGCTCTTCGCGTGGATCATTATGCCAAAGCGTAATCATAAGGCAACCAGGCGATTATTTGTCCGAGAGGCCAAGAAAATGAGTCAACAAGAGTTTCTGCGTTGGTTTGAATTGACCAAAAAGGTACCTGAAGCCTTTAAACTGTTTCGTCAGGTTGAGATTCCTGTCCCCACCCTTTTCATCATGGGCGAAGAGGATCACTTATTTTTAAAGCACGTGAAACAACTGACCACCATCTACCCATCGTATGGTTTAGAGATCTTTTCAGATTGTGGTCATGTTTGCAGTGTCGAGAAGCCTCGATTATTCGACAAAAGCACCCTAGCATTCTATAAAACACTTAAACCTGCTTCACCAAAAGGTTGATTTCCAAGTCAAGTCATAGAAAAATCGACTTTTTTGTACCCAGCTTGGTGTCTTCCCCTCTTTGCGAAGACGTAAATTAATCAATGGCCAGGTCGATTTATTCACGATCCTAGAGGGTACGATGTATTCACTGATCCCTGTGGTTGTTGCTTCTTCCCAATTCACTTTGGAGTGGAATCGCTGGTAAAAGGGGCCATTATCACTGAGTGTTTGCCTTCGAACTTCCAGCTTCGAACCATCATCGGCTGTAATAAGAAGTGATTTTAGATTTTTTAGACCAAAAAAAGAGCGATTTAGAAAGGGTGTAATCAGCACATCTTGTGTGAAATGCACCAATCCGTCGGTAGCATTTGAAATCCATGCTCCACCCGTGATCGAACCATCTAGTTGAGTCATGACGTAATAGAGCAAAAAAGAGCCATTCTCAAAATGTGCTCTTCCCCAGTGCCAGTCCATGAATGATTTATGCATAGGTTCCATGCCAACATTATGGTCATGATATCCCTGTCCTTCGAAGGTCAATTCTTGGGCATTTTTCCCACCCAACTGTAGCTTGGCTTGTACTTGGGCTGACTCCATACATAAAATCCATGAGTGCGCTCCTAGCTCGTCTTGTGATTCATCAATGAGGGATCTTACAGGCTCTTTCAGTGCAGAACTGTAGTGTAAATGGCCTTGGAGCGTGTCACCATTAGGCAGCGTGTCATCTAGTTGTATCTCGGCTCTGTACTGATCTCGATCTCGAGTCAAAAAGACGGAGTGAGGCCCAAATGTTAGGCGTACTTGATGCGTTTGCATCGAAGTATCGATGGTAAATGAATGTGGTTCTATCTCTTGAAAGGAATAATAGATGGGTTGACCCTTTTTATAAATAGAAAGCGTGATGGCGGGGTACTCTTGAGGCTTTGGGCCTGGGGTCTCTTCAGAGCGATTATTTTGGAGTGCACCATGATAGTGTGGAGAGAATGGATTTCCTTCATAAAAAATCAAAACCACACTCCACGTTTTACAGGTTGAGATGGCGTCAAAATACCACCATTCGTAACCTCCTGACGGCTTATCCTGCTTTTGTAGATCTAAATATTGATTGGATAAAATATTCATTGAAGCTTAAAACAACATCTTCCTAGACTTCATTCAGTCGGTGAGTTACTTCTGCGTATTTTAAACCATGCTCTACGACTCAATGCCCACCATGATCAATATACTATTGTATGGCGCTGTCTTTGTAATTCTCCTCTCTTGGGGGCATTATCTTCGAAATCGTCTCGACTTCAAGCGTTTTCCTCAACAACATGGCAAGAGTGACGAAGCCTCGAATCACCAGGTTTCATTTTGTATCCCTGCCAGGAACGAGGCTCACCATCTTGAGAAACATCTCCCCCTATTTTGTGAGACAGGCTGCAACATCCTTGTCGTGGATGATGAATCTACAGACCACACTCAAGATGTGTTGGCATCATTTCAAGATGACTACACAAACTTGAGGGTGATTCAAAGCGCGCCTCGGCCCAAGGGTTGGCTTGGCAAATCATGGGCATGCCAACAAGCTGCAGATATAGTAACAACCCCGTGGATATGCTTTGTTGATGCTGATGTGTGGGGTTCTGAAACATTTTTAACTCGCTTCGTCTCCTATTTTGAGCAATCAACCGCTCAAAAAGAGGGATGTATTACTATTTGGCCTCAACAAGTTCTGGGCACGTTTTGGGAAGTGGTCGTGATCCCACATGTCTACGTAGCGTTGCTCACCTTTCTTCCTATTCGTTATCAGTCACGTAAACCAGGCTGGATGCCGTCTGCACTCTACAAACGTTTGGCATTCCAATTTGCAGCGGCCAATGGTCAATGGATGACGTTTCATAAGGATACCTATCAAGTGATTGGAGGGCATGATTCAGTGAAACACCATATTGTGGAAGATGTAGAGCTTGCAAAACGCGTTGTTCGTCACGGATATAGATTACAAATGTATAAAGGTGTTGACGATGTCTTCTGTAGGATGTACCAATCGCCACAACAAATGTGGGAAGGATTTATGAAAAACTTCTTTGCTGGATTTGGATACAACACCCCTCTTTTTCTCTTCATGGGGCTGCTGCATGCAGTCGTCTATGTACTCCCTCCTTTTATCCTCCTTGCAGGGATAACGTACCCAGTTCCATTAGATACTTGGGCTATTGCTGCACTCGCTACGTTTCTATCCATATACTACCGAGGTACAGTGAATTGGAGCCAAAAGTGGCCACTATTAAGTAGTCCACTTCATTTTTTAGGAGTGTTGTGGTTTGAAGCTCTTGCCGTTCAAATTTTATGGAATCAATTTCGAGGGAAACCTACCGTGTGGAAGGGTCGTAAAATTGAGTTGTAACTAAGGTAAAAGCCAATCATATTGAGGTATGGACTCCCTGTCTTCCTTCTTGAGTTATCTAAGAATTGAACGAAACGCCTCCGTTCACACAAAGGAGGCTTATGGGCGAGATATTCGGCAATTTCTCGGATTTCTTGCCGAGTCACTACAAAAGCCCCTAGACCAACTAGATGAGCAGGACTTAGAACAAACCCCTTCCATTACCCTGCGCATGTGGTTGCATGCCCTGTTAGAGCAAGGACTTAAAAAGACTACTATAGCTCGAAAGGCGTCGAGCCTGAAATCGTTTTTCGCATATTTACAGAAACGAGACTATATCGATCGTAATCCCACCGAGGCATTGTTACTCCCCAAAAAGGAAAAACGCCTTCCAGTTGTCATCTCTGATGAAGAGATGGCTCAATGTTTGGATGCGCTGAACGATTTACCTGGGGATTCGTTTGAAGCAATGCAAGAACGAGCTATTTTGGAAGTTCTTTATTCCACAGGGATGAGATTGAGTGAGCTTATTGGGTTGAATATTGCCGATTTTAATGTGCAGCAGCGCCAAGTGAAAGTCCTTGGTAAGGGCAACAAAGAGCGCGTATTACCTCTTGGAGGGAAAGCGCAACTTGCCTTAAACGACATGCTTCGTGCTAGGGGCCAAAAAGGATGGTCGTCGACACCACTTGATCCTCTATTCGTGACGATTAAAGGTGCTCGTGTGTATCCTCGCATGATTCAACGCCTGGTAAAAGATTATTTGGATCGAGTGAGTGAAGCCACGAAGAAGAGCCCTCACGTGATTCGTCACAGTTTTGCCACACGAATGCTTGACCGGGGGGCGGATATTCGGATTATTAAAGAGTTTTTGGGGCATGCAAGTCTCTCGGCAACACAAATATATACGCATACTAGCGTAGAACACTTAAAGTCGATTCATGCGAAAGCACACCCGCGAGGTGGCTCAAAGGTGAATGCGAACCCACAAGAATCGTCTGAAAATGATCTTTCAAAAGTCCCAGTGAATCCATCCTCCATTCATGCGGGGCATTAACCACAACCTAATCTATCATGCTATGAGTACTCAATTTACCGCCAGACATTTTCAGCCATCTGATCACTTGAAGCAATTTAGCCTTGATGCTGTGGACAAATTACACACGTTCCATACCGATATCTCATCTATTGAAATTGTCTTAGAACCGAGTCAGGACGCAGATCGTCCGGAAAAAGCTGATATACGTGTCAAAATACCGGGTGATTTTCTAACGGCAACCGTGGAAGAAGAGTCATATGAGAAAGCGGTTTTGGAAGCGGTAGATTTGATGACTCGACAATTGCGTAAATTTAAGACTAAGCACGCGACACACTAATACCACGTATGCCATTACGCGTCCCCCCGTCCCGTCCAAAGCGGGAATCGATGACCGTTGCTGAGTTGACCAGAGATCTCAAAGAACTGGTTAATCTTGAGATTCGTTTGTGTACTGATGAAGCTCGATGTCAAGCGAAGCAAATCACGGAGTGCACACTGCACCGACCAGGACTCGCGTTGGCTGGTTTTGTGGAGACCTATACTCACCAACGAATTCAGATCCTCGGAAATACAGAAATCGAGTATTTGCTACACATTCCTAAAGAGGAGTCGAGAGAACGCTTCAAGCATGTTTGTTCCTTTGAGAGTCCTGCCATTATCCTGACGAGTGGGAATGAATTGCCCCCTGATTTGCTTCATGAGGCCGATTTGAATGGGATTCCCGTGTTGTCGACAGATCTTGAGACCACACGATTCATGTCCATTCTGCAGGACTATATGGACGACCAATTTGCCGATCAAACGATGATTCATGGCAGCATGGTAGATGTTTATGGTATTGGATTGCTAATAGCTGGCAAATCTGGTATTGGAAAGAGTGAAGTGGCTATGGATTTGGTGGAACGGGGTCATCGATTGGTCTCTGACGATGTGGTGATGCTTACGAGGAAAAATTCAGTCATCATGACTTCTGCCACGGAGATGAATAAACATTTCATGGAAATACGGGGTCTGGGTGTCGTCGATGTGCTCTCTATGTTTGGTATCCGGTCTATTCGATATCAAAAGCGACTCGAGGTCGTTGTTGAGCTCAATTTGTGGGATGACGAACAAAAGGTTGAACGTACAGGGCTCACGAATGAGACGGTAGATCTAATGGGTATTTCGTTGCCATTAATTCGAGTTCCCATGACCCCTGGCAAAAATATCACTGTGATTGCTGAGGTGATAGCCATGAATCATCTCCTCAAGCATTATGGATATGATGCAGCAAAAGCATTTCAGGCTAAAGTTCAGACGCAGATTGAACGTAAGATGAAAGGCGAAGCCATCGAAAAGGCACCAACTGCAGGCAGACCTGGAAGCGCCATTTCCTATTTTGAAGGTGATGTGGAGTAGCCAGCGAAAGATTTGTATCTTTAACAAACAATTGTGGAAATGAATCAGCCAAAACACTACATCTACGACGAAGACGCTTGCCGTTTTGTCCCTGTAGAGAGTAACAAGAGAGAACTATTCCTTCTATCGATGTCCTTATGGATACTCAACGGAATGGTATTTGGGGCCATCTTTCTTTCGCTTATCTCCACCTTTTATGCCACCCCTGCTGAGCTAGCACTCAAAGCTGAGAATGAATTTCTTATCGATGAGGTGGAAGAGTCAAAACGTACCATGACTCAGCTTATGGGTCAATTGGATGATCTAGCAGCGCAGGATAATGAGATGTACCGATCCATCTTGGGTCTTAATGAAATTCCAATGGCAGAACGCAATGCATCCATGGGTGGTGCCCGCCCACCAGAGATGGACCTTTCTGTATCATCCTCCACAGCGCAACTTCTGGCTGAGGCAAGACAATCCGTTCGTCAGATTGAGCAACGCATACGCATTCAAAACGATTCGTATGAAGAGATTAAGCGTTACTTCAACACCAATTCGGATAAGCTCAAGCATATTCCTGCAATTAAACCGGTGGATAATGTACTTACAAGCGCATACGGCATGAGAACTCATCCAGTCATGGGCTACAAAACAATGCATGGTGGAGTTGACTTTCGCTCTGAAATCGGCTCTGCTGTGTATGCAACCGGCAATGGAACCATCTCTTCGAGGCGATATGCAGGCACCTATGGTCGTATGATCATTATTGATCATGGCTACGGATTTGAGTCGCGTTATGCTCACCTTTCTAGCTATGCTGAGGGAATCCAAGAGGGTCAACGTATTGAGCGTGGAGACTTGATTGGATACACTGGAAACTCTGGCATGGTTAGTGGCCCTCACCTCCATTATGAAGTGCTCCGTAATGGCAAGCATGTGGATCCGCTCATGTATCTATTTGCCAACACAACACCAGAGGAATTCAAGCTGTATCAGGAGCTTGCTGCCACAGACCACGCCTCAATGGATTAATCTATTGATTAATGGGTTACGCTGATAAGGATAGATAAGCGCCCATTAGAGGTCGATATCCAGCTTGTACCCCTTGCCACGAACGGTATGGATGTAGGGTTTTTTAGAAATCTTGCTGATTTTTTTACGAAGTCCGCTAATCGAGACACTGAGGAAATTAGTTTTTGTATCAAAATGAATCTTCCAAACTTCGGCGGTTAACCATTCCTTTGAACATAGCTTTTGACTTTGCTTAAGGAAGGTTTTCATGAGCTTGCTTTCGATTTGAGTTAATCTGATCTGCTTGCCCCCCTTGCCATGCAATATGCCTTCCTTCGTGTCAAGCATGAGGTCGTCAAAGGAGTATTTTTTTGCCGATTGGTTCTTTTTTTCAAGCTCAATGTATTCCAGAACCTTTTCTCGAATGGAGTGGCTAGAATAAGGTTTTACAGACAAATCGTCTGCCCCCGCCTTTAAAGACTTGACTCTCCCTTTTGTTGTCGAGTCCTGTGAAGCGAGCAACAAAAAGCCCTTATATCCATTATCACGCAGATGGCGACACATTCTTCGTGAATGGGAAACTTCTGACCCTCCATCAATAAACATAATATCGGGACACTCATTTGGTGACAGAGAGGTGAAGTCGATGTCTTCTAGCTCGAAAGGTGAGTGTGTAGTGATCTGGCACTCTTTATGCTCGAGCGTTTTTGCCAACGAGTCTAATGAGACTGTCGGGTATGGGATAAGCCAACATTGAATCATGCTTGGAGGCGTCATTCAGTATCGTATAAATTCACGAGATCTGGCTGTGATTGATTTCACTGTAATTGGGTAAAAAAAGATTTACAACCCACCTAACATACATCATTTCGACGAATCTGTCGTTAAGGTTGTATCAACTTTAAAGGTGCGTCCCATCGCGCGAAATTGGCGCACAAACCGACGTTTGCCTATTTGTGGAGCAAATTGTCCATACTCCACAAAGACGACACGCTCTTGTTCGGGAATGTAATACGTGAAGTGGACAAATGGACCACCCATAAAATCATTGACCATCGTCCACGTGCCTAGTGTCTCAAAGGCCAAATGCTCTGACTCATCCAAAAACGAAGTTGATACAGGGCGTCTGGTTTCTGTGGTGATATAAGATTTGGGACGACTCCCTTTGAGGTAGGTGGCCATGATAGAATCTCGCTTGGCTTGAATCCAACTCGGAGTAATCACGCCAGGGTCCTGTAGCTCCTCCCATGCACCCCAGATCCAACGATCGTTATCGATTAATGGGCGTCTAAATTGCACAAAACGGGTCGTATCAAAGTTCCATACATAATCATGCTGCATTCGTACGGACCAACCAGCATGTGCCATTAAGGAGTCGGCAAGCTCAACTTGTTCTCCCTTTTCATAGATATCACGAGTCCATCGCTCTAGTTCATACGTCTGAAGGGGTTCAAGGAGTCGCGTATCAGCTTCTAAGATGGCCTGCTTCATAGCCACTGTATCCACTCCAGTGAGGACAAGCACCCACTGGTTTCTCGCCCAGACATCCTTTGCTGGAAATGCAAAAGACGTGCCATTTCGTACATTTTGTTCAAATGATTCATTAAGCATTGATCGGACCAATGAACCTGTAGGCGTTTGTTCATCTAATGGAGCAGCAATCACAACATTGGTGCGATTTTCGATGACAGATAAATCGGATTCACGCTCAAAGGAGGCTATATGCATCTTGTATTGTGGTTCGTACCCAGGGACATGTGGAATGGCCTGCTCAAACACCTCTCGAATCGCTGGTACAAGAGACGCATTGTGCTGAGTGGTATCTACAACAAGTAAGATGGAATCTAAAGACCCCTTCGCTTTGGGCTTATACTCCATATTGCAGCCTGCAGCTACAAGAAGTGTTATCACTAAACCAAACAGAAGTGTTGACAAGGAGTTTGACTGATTCATGGGCAAAGGATTCATGTTTAAGACTGCAGATGGTATAGAAATGTGTCTAATGCATTGTCCACATCTCCATCCTCTGAATCAAGCAATATGCGCAACAGTGCACTACCCACAATAAATCCATCCAAAAGATCCTTGTACGGTTCAATATCGGAGTGTTGTTGGATGCCAAAACCTGCCATGACTGGGTTGTGCTTCACGAGACCTCGGACCCTCTCCAAAAACTCTCGAGTTTTGGATGTGTATTGTGAAGCATCTCCACCTGTAACCCCAGTGACCATGACTATGTAGAGAAACCCACGACACAGTCTATCTAATTGTTGGATACGTTCATTTGTAGACGTTGGTGTGAGCAAGCCAATAAGAGCTACATCATGCTTATGAAAGATCTCTCTCACTCTCTCCATTTCCTCGAGTGGGACATCTGGCAAAATGACCCCATCTACCCCTACCTTAGCGCATTCTTTCGCGAATGGCTCGATTCCATAATGGAGGACTGGATTGATGTAGCCCATTAATACAACGGGTGTTTCGTGACGGAGTCTAAATGTTTGGACAGATTCGAGAATCCAGGCAATGTTCACACCCTGGTGCAAAGCGAGCTCATTGGCCTTTTGAATAGTGGGCCCATCGGCTAATGGATCGCTAAACGGCATACCAATCTCAAGAATAGACGCACCCGAAGAGACTAGCGTGTCTAATGTACTCTGAAATCTGTCTAATGAGGGTAAGCCAGCAGTGATGTACAGTGTCTTTGCAAGCTCGCCTGATGGCTGTTGTTTAAAGAATTGCGTGAGGCGATTCATGCAATACCCCTTGTAGTCGCTCGACATTCCGTGATCATCTCCATGTCTTTGTCACCACGACCAGAGCAATTAATCACGACGAGACCTCCGTCCTTGATAGCTTGTTGCTTATCTAGCCACGCAAAGGCATGAGCTGTTTCCAATGCGGGTATAACTCCCTCCATGGCCGCACAAGTTTCAAGGGCTCTCATGGCTTCTTGATCCGTTGCAGCGCTGTAATTAACTCGTCCTTCGTCTTTCCAATAGGAATGTTCAGGTCCTACCCCTGGATAATCGAGGCCTGCACTAATACTATGAGCTAAATCGACTTGCCCGTTCTGATCTTGCAATAAGTAACTAAGAGAGCCATGTAACACACCCGGTTTCCCTTTGGATAATGTGGCTGCAGTTTTCTGACTCTCCACTCCAAATCCAGCAGCCTCTACACCAAACATGGCTACATCTTTATCGTCAATAAAAGGATGGAAAAACCCAGCTGCATTACTTCCACCACCTACACACGCGACAAGAGCATCTGGAAGCCTTCCTTCAATCGCGAGAACTTGCTCACGTGTCTCTAGGCCTATGACACGATGAAAATTCCGTGTCATCAATGGATATGGGTGGGGCCCAACGACAGAGCCAATGATATAGAAACAATCTTCCACATGTGTAACCCAGTGTCGAATTGCCTCACTGGTAGCATCTTTGAGGGTGCGAGTGCCTGACGTTACGGGGCGAACCTCCGCGCCCATGAGTTGCATCCGCTCTACATTGAGTCTTTGACGTTTCACATCCTCTTCACCCATGTACACAATACACTCAAGGCCATATTTTGCACAGGCGGTGGCAGTGGCAACCCCGTGTTGTCCAGCGCCAGTTTCTGCAATAATCTTGGTCTTACCCATCTTTTTCGCCAACAACGCTTGACCGATGGCGTTGTTGATTTTATGCGCTCCAGTATGGCACAGATCTTCCCGCTTTAGGTAAATCTTCAGCCCGTAATGTTTGGATAATCTAGGTGCAAAACTAAGTGGAGTAGCGCGTCCAACGAAATGGTGTAATGCCTGATCTAATTGGTGATGAAATTCAGGGTCGTTTTCCAACGCATCATAAGCATCACTAAGAGTCTCAAGGGCAGGGATCAAGGTTTCTGGGACAAATTGTCCACCATAGTCTCCAAAGTAGCCTTTAACGCGCGATTTTGTGGCAGGTTGCATGTCTTAAGATGTTGTTTTTAAAAGAGAAGTCAAATGACTGATTTTGTCATAATCTTTGATGCCAGGTGCTTCTTCAACGCCTGAATTAACATCAAAACCATAGGGTGTGCATATCGCTAGAGCATCTTGGATCCGCGCTGCGTTCAATCCCCCTCCAATCCAATATGGTTTATCAATGGAGCACGACAACAAAATGGACCAATCAAACGGTTGTCCCGTACCTCCACGCTGAGTACTCTCTCCTTGATCAATTTGAGAATCGAACAAAAATTCATCCACCACATCGTGGTATCGATCAATCCGTGACTGGACCTCTTGGGCAGTATCTTCGGGGCTAATGCTAATCGTTTTGATGACAGGCACCTCAAGCGCATCACAATAATGGGGAGGTTCATCACCATGAAGTTGAATATGTGAGCACCCAGAGCGTTGTAATATCGTTTTTACCTCGTCCAGCGGCTGATCCATGGTGACAGCCACCATTCCCATCCCTTCTATCCATTGTGTAATGGCTCCAACCAGATTCACATCCACCGTTCGTTTACTTTGTTCAGTAAAGATAAATCCTAGTCGATCCACAAAGGCTCCAGCACAAAAGCGTGCGTCTTCCAACCGTGTAATACCACAAATTTTTAGTGCAGGTGAGGTCATCGGTTAATGGAGTTGATGATTGACATATTGTTTCCATTGTTGAAGCAGCGATGCTGGATCGGCCGATCGCATCAAAGCCTCACCAATAAGCGCTGCGTCAATGTGGTGAGTCGCACACGCAAACAGGGGTTCAGGGCCTTGAATCCCACTTTCCATCACACGAATTACAGTGGATGGAATATCCTGCAATTCAGAGAGACCATGATCGGCATCTGTGTCAAAGGTCGCAAGATTCCGACTGTTCATGCCAACGGCAGCGATGGACTCTTGGTATCCCTCAATGGACGACCAAACGTCAGCTGCATCGACTTCCATTAATACATCTAGTTCACATTCACCTGCTGCATCTAAAAGCTCTTGGATTTGAATTGGACTTAAGATCCGCTCAATCAACAGAATGGCATCAGCACCGTATGCTTTAGCTTCGAACACTTGATAAGGATCTAGGATGAAATCTTTGCGTAGCAAGGGCAACTCCACCTCACGTCGTATGGCTTGAAGATCAACAAGTGAACCATGGAAAAAAGGGCTGTCTGTCAAGATCGAACAAGCAGCAGCGCCTCCATTCGCATAAGCACTGCACTGATCCATAGGCACAGAATCAGGTGCAAAGACCCCTTTAGAAGGGGAAGCTCGTTTAAATTCAGCAATAATGGCAGGCATTGTAGCTAGTTCACCCCCTTTGCGTTGAACTGCCTCCTTGAATGAAAGTGTGGGTCGATGGAAGAATTCAAATCCATCAAAATCGTGCAGACTCACACGGGTACGATGTTTTTGGATCTCTACACGTTTACTCTCTACAATTTGATCAAGAATCGACATGTGACACCTTAATCATAGATTCTAGCACAGTCAGAGCAGCCCCTGAGGCAATCGAGTGTCTAGCCCGCTCCATTGCCTCCTGAAGAGACGTATCGGGATGAATGGTTTGAATAGCCATGGCTGTATTCATACATACTGTATCGATTTTGGGTGCCTCTGCTTCGTTTTGGAGGATTTGACGAAGAATGTGAGCATTCTCTTTGATGGATCCGCCATGAAGATCTTTCTCTGATGCTTGGGGAACGTGAAATTCTTTATATGATCGTTCTGATTTGATGACCTGAGCCTGCTGAGGTGCTGTCCGATAGCAACTCCCCCGACCAAAGGGAACCCATTCATCGTATCCATCAAGGTGATGAAAAACCGTGGCTTCCACCCCCCGTCGATGTAGCGTTTTTGCCATGGTTTGTGCCGCCTGCTCATCATAGGCACCTACCAGCTGATGGGTTGGATTTGCTGGATTTAATAATGGACCCATGACATTAAAGATAGTCCGGATACCCAGTGATGCACGTATAGGAACGACATGTTTAAGGACTGGATGAAAGGAAGGGGCAAAAAGAA
>CEOK01021070.1_pt1 | contig 13730 bp, 11 predicted proteins | sample 427001 | NCBI WGS metagenome assembly CEOK01 (sample SAMEA2591108, study PRJEB7988) | marine metagenome | isolation source: saline water (ENVO:00002010), including | reverse complement strand
GATAACGATGTAAATGCATCTTTCCAAGCAGGGCACCGGCTGTAGTGCCGATGAAGAGCCCACTGCTGACGTAGGCAATCGTTACCGGCAGTCCGAATTCGCCGACCATGAGGATGACGAGGTATTCGTTGATGATCGGGGAGGTGAGGAGAAAGGAGAAGGTAACGCCGAGCGGAACTCCGGCCTTGAGCAGGCTGATAAAAAGAGGGATGGAGGAGCAAGAGCAGAAGGGGGTGATCGCACCGAAGAGCGCGGCGATAAAATTCCCCCAAAGACCGCCACGGCTCATCCATGCCTTGAGTCGCTCTTGTGGCAACCAGGTACGGATAAAGCCGATCATAAAGATCATCACGGCAAGCAGGAAAAAGATCTTTAGCGTATCGTTGAGAAAGAACTGAAGGGCTTGTCCAAACCGGGCATCCGGATCGAGGCCGAACCATTGGTAGACAATTGTATCGGACAGTTGCTGGAGAAGAGCACTCACTTTGCTTAACAGCAGTTGCCGTCTTTCTTACTGTTTTCAGAACAGCAGGCATTATCTGCCTGTTTATCGGCCTTTTCTTTCATCGATTGATCCAGCTTAGTGAATATCCGTTGGAAGAATCCTGGCTTCGTATCGTTCAGTGCGGTTGGTTTGAGTTTGTCTGGGTTTGTATCGTTCATAGGAAGAGTTTTTTTAGCAGCAGCCAATCGATTCACAGACCGGTTTAGGGCAATCGTCGGGATCAGTGGAAATACGCCGTACAAGTTCCTGACGGGCGATGAGGTCGCCCTGTAGCTCCGGGCAATCGGCTGCGTTGAGATATGAGAGATTGGCACAAAGGAGCCCGTTAACCGGTTCTTTCAAGCGATAGATCATCCAAGTCCCTTGGCGGGTTGCGGTGATCAGATCGAGTTGCTTGATCAGGCCGAGTTGCTTGGAAATATGAACTTGTGTGGTCTCCAGAATTTCCTGGATATGGCAGACGCAGAGCGGCCCTGCAGTCAGTAGATTGAGGATGCGCAAGCGCATCGGATCGGCGAGGCACTTTAGTATGCTGGAGATTTGTACGGTTTCGATGATTCGTATATTCCAAATTTATTATATACTGTAAAGAGTATATAATGAGTCTGAAGGTCCTTCATGAATGATTGAAATTTTATTTTTGGCTGCTTGTCTATTTGCATGCTGGTTACCCTGTTACTCTTGTCGGCCTTGTTGCTCCTGCTGGGCTACCGATTTTACGGTCGGTTTCTGGAGCGGCGTTGCGGGGTCGATCCGGATCGGCCGACGCCGGCTTGTGAAGTGAATGACGGGGTGGACTATGTGCCGACCTCTGTACCGGTGCTCTTCGGGCATCATTTTTCTTCAATTGCCGGAGCCGGTCCCATTGTGGGGCCAATTATTGCAGCTTCGATCTTTGGCTGGCTGCCCACATGGTTGTGGATTCTGGTTGGAGCGATATTTGTCGGAGGGGTGCATGATTTTGGGAGTACTTTGATGTCTTTGCGGCAGGGTGGGCGTTCGATTACATCGACTTGTCGTCGGCTCGTCGGTGAGCGTACGGGTCAACTGTTTCTCTGGTTTGTCTTGTTGGCTTTGGTCTATGTCATCGTAGTCTTTTTAGACCTCACGGTTTCGGGCTTTCAGGGGCAGCCGGCGGTGGCAACGGCCTCGGGTTGGTTTATACTTACGGCACTCCTCTTCGGCTGGGTTTTGCGTCGTCGTCTTCTGCCTGCGGGCTTGGCCGTGGCCCTTTTTATCCTACTGACCTATGGTGGGCTTTGGGTGGGTGTCTCTTTTCCCGCACCGGCACTGGATAAGCCGGTTTGGATCGGGTTGGTGCTGCTCTATTGTTATGTTGCGGCGATCCTTCCGGTGGGGACGCTGATGCAGCCGAGAGATTTCCTGAGTGCGACTTTTCTGTATGCGATCTTGCTCTTTGGGGTCCTTGGAATGTTGGTCCGCGGGGGCGGAATGGATCTGCCGGTATTTGCCGGCTTTGAGCCAAAGGATCTGCAGTATTTGGCACCCTTTCTTTTTATTACGGTGGCTTGTGGCGCCTGCAGTGGCTTTCATAGCGTAGTCAGTAGTGGAACGACATCGAAGCAGTTACGCACGGAGCGGGATGTGAAGAAAGTGGCTTATGGGGCAATGCTGGTGGAGGGGCTTCTGGCAGTATTTGCGCTCGGTTGCGTAGGTGTGGTCGGGGGGTTGACGGGTAACCCGGTGGAGGCGTTCTCCCGGGGGGCCTCTCTCTTTTTCTCCGCACTTGGTTTGCCGTTGGAGTTGGGGCTGGCTTTTGCCTCGCTGGCGGTGAGTACCTTTTTACTGACATCGCTCGATACCTGTACCCGTCTGACTCGTTTTCTTTTAGAGGAGTTGTTGGATCGCCGGAACCGTTGGACCCGGTTTGGGGGTACTTTTATTGTGCTGTTGCTTCCGGCAGCAGCAGTCTTCGGCACATTCACGGGACCGGAGGGGCAATTGATACCGGCATGGAAGGCGGTCTGGCCGCTCTTTGGTGCAACTAATCAGTTGTTGGCGGCACTGGCTTTAACCACTTTTCTGGTCTTTTTAAGAGATCGCCGGATTGCTTTCGGCTTCGCACTCTGGCCGACGCTTTTCATGGTGGCCATGCCGATGCTGGCACTCGCTTTGATGGTGGTGGAGCACGGGCCGATGAGCTTGCTCGGGGGGATCGCTTGCGCGATGTTGGCTTTGGGGCTTTATGTCAGCGTGATGTCGCTACGCTTCGTCTTTACCCCGTCAACTCCAGCAGCTTCAGTGGAGGCCTGAGCGATGCGTTTACACCGGGTCTTGGCGGCGTTGTTCAGACTAGTTCAGAGATAGAGCCAAAGCCGGGATCAAAGAGCCGTTTGTAGATACGCACGGCCTGTCCATCAGTTAGTCCGGCAATAAAATCACAAAGCCTGCGTATGCGTGCGCGTGGTTCGGTTTCGTTGTCGATCAGTTGACGCACGGCATCGGGAAGAATTTTCAGTCGTTGGTTGTTGTTTCCGGTAGCGTGCTCTTTGAGGGCATAGAAGAGTTTCTCCAGAAGGTATCCACCCTTGAATTCGATTTGCTGAATTTGAGTGGAACGAAAGATGAGATCGAGCGCCATTCGCTTATAAAGACGGCTCTCAATTTCTACGGCTGAATCAACTTGTAGGTCGAATGCGTGTCGATGGGTTTGCTCGCTAAGGAAGCCCCGGCGGGGATGGAGGGTACATCCATGGACAAATTTACCGATACGGCTGCCAAAGTAGGGCTCGTAGCTACCTTTGTGAATGGTCGAGCAGAGTTTATCGATATGGTCGGTTTCTTCTTGGCTCAGTTCCTGATTTTGCGCCCATTCCCGGATGCTGCCGACGGTGATGTAGCGCGCGTGAATGCCATCGACAATGTCGTGTAGGGAGTAGGCGGTGTCGTCGGCCCAATCCATGATCTGGCATTCGATACTTTTCAATGAATTGATTGCTTTGGGAGCAGTGAGCTCGGGAGGGCGGGGTTCCTTTGCGGTGACGGCGTCGCGCCAATCGACCTGCTCATCGTAAATAAAATGATGGTTCGGGGCCTGACCCGTATCCTCCAGCCATTCGCTGTGTAGTGCTTTGTACTTGAGGACACCATCCAGGAGGGCACGCGTTGGGGCAATTCCCTTAGTTCGGCTGGGACGCTCGTAGAGGAGTTCGGTGAGGATACGCAGGGTCTGGGCATTGCCCTCAAAGCCACCTTCCTCGGCCATCAACTGATTGAGTTTGCGTTCTCCGATGTGGCCGAAGGGTGGATGCCCGAGATCGTGGGCAAGACAGATGGCTTCAGTGAGGTCGGGATCGATGTAAAAGTCCGCCTCTAGGTGAGCGCTTGTGCTTTGTAGGTACTGGCAGATGGAGCGACCGATTTTGGCCACTTCGATGGAGTGTGTCAGGCGGGTGCGATAGAAGTCATATTCTCCCGACTGGAAGACCTGCGTCTTGGATTGGAGCTTCCGGAAAGGGTAAGCAAAAATGATACGGTCTCGCTCAATTTGGAAGGCGTTGCGGTACTCTCCTTCAGCGCAAGGAGTTTCGGGGAAGCGCTGGAGGTCGAAGTCGCTGTAAAATGAGTTTTGCATCCGAGGCTGGCTTCTGGTTCGGTTATCAGACTCAGACAGATATGTTGCTAACTGTTCAATGATGAAATTACCTAAAACCGACTTCTTTTTCCGGCTGGCTGGTTTGGTCAGCTTGTTTCTTTTCCTCAGCGCGCCGATGGAGGCGCGGATTGGAGAAAGCCAAGAATCGATTGAGCGCCGTTTGCTTGCCTCCGGAGGCATTGTTTATCGCGATGATCAGGTGAAGTCGAACCGCAGCCGTGGCCTGCCCTACCGGAAATATTTGGACTTCCTACCGGAAGAGACTGAAGTGCGTATTTACTTTAAGTCTTCTGATGGACGTAAGCCAAAATCATCTGATATGGAGGAGAGTAACATGTCTTCGGGTTGGGATATACATGTTCTCTATGTCCGGGGTAAGTCGGTTCTCGAAGTGTACAAACGGAGTCAGTCGATGACTGATCCCGAGCTGAATCTTTTACTGACGCTCCTGGGGCAGGGCTCTTACTGGAAAAAGGTTAAGCCGAACCCCGAAGATACAGAAAGCCCGCCGTCGGCCTTTGGTTATACCATGTTGCGTTCTGACGGCATGGTGCGGGGCAAAAGTCTGGGAAGCGATCGGCTAATGGTTTTTGATGTGGCCTTTGATGTCGGGCTGGCTGAAATGGAGATAGCCGACGACTTGGAACGGGCGCCAGAGAGCGTCAACGGGTTCTAGTCTGGCGCTTCGTTAACTTTTTGCCTTTGCCGGTTGAAAAATGGGCTTTCGGCGACTGTCTTAGTAAAGTAGATAACAGATCAAATTATGGCAAAAGATTGGCTAGCAGGAATAGAAGATACATACGATGTGGTCGTCATTGGTTCTGGCTTAGGCGGACTGACCGGCGCGAATTATCTGGCAAAGAACGGGCACAAGGTATTGCTGCTGGAGCATCATTATCAGTTTGGTGGACTGGCGACTTGGTTTAAGCGCCCAGGGAGTCATGTCTTTGATATTTCACTGCATGGCTTTCCCTACGGCATGGTTAAGTCCTGCCGGAAGTATTGGACGCGGGAGATAGCGGACTCGATACACCAGCTCAAGGATGTACGCTTCATTAACCCGCAGATGAATGTGTGGACGACTTTTGATCGTGATGATTTTACGCGTATTCTAGTAGAGGATTTTAAGGTGGATCGCGATCGAGTGGAGGCCTTTTACGTGCATCTCCGGCAGATGAACTTCTATGACGACAATACCCAGACGACGGGCGAGATGTTTGAGGAGTTCTTCCCCGGACGGACGGATGTGCACCGCTTATTGATGGAGCCAATTTCTTATGCCAATGGCTCGCACGTGAATGATCCGGCGATTACCTATGGGATTGTCTTCTCCAACTTCATGAGCAAGGGGGTATTCACCTTTCAGGGCGGTACGGACACCTTGGTCAAAAAGATGGTCGCTGAATTGCAAAAGAATGGTTGTGAGGTGCGTAAGTGTGCTCTGGTTGAGGGAATAGATGTGGAGGACGGTCGCGTCACCGGGGTTCGTGTACGGAGTCAAAATACAGGGGGCGAAGAATTTCCTCTGCGCACGGTGCGGTGCAAGGCGGTTCTTTCGAATGCCAACTTGCGCAGTACAATTGAACACATGGTGGGTGAGTCGAAGTTTGCCGGGGACTTTATGAAGGAGGCCCGTGCGGTTCGTAACAATACGAGTTCCTGCCAAGTCTACATGGGTATTCGCAAAGGGGAAAGCATCCCGAATATCGGTGATCTGGTATTTACCTCGAAAGCCCCCGAGTATAGCATTGATGAATTGACATCGATCCAGACATCGAGCCACACCTTCTCCCTCTATTACCCGGAAACACGGCCCCATCTGAAGGAGCCCCGCTACGCGGTGGTCGCTTCGCTGAACGCTCGGTGGGACGAGTGGAATTCACTGGACGAGGAAGCCTATGCGAGGGAAAAGCAGCGTTTGTGTGACGAATGCATAGCCAGCTTGGAAACCTTTATTCCCGGCGTGCGGGATAAGATTGACCATATAGAGGCAGCGACTCCTCGGACGGTCAATCGCTACACTCGCTCCATGCAAGGCACTTCATTTGGGACAAAGTTTGAAGGCTTAAAAATCTCGATGGAACTCCCTCAGCAGGTGGGTGGGCTTTTTCATGCTGGTTCGGTTGGCATCATTATGTCCGGTTGGCTGGGTACGATGAATTACGGGGTTATCGTGGCAAATAAGCTGGACAAGTGGCTCTATGAGCAGGCACGTCCGGCGACGGTCAGTACGGTTCACGCGGAGTAAGCATTCGGGCTTCCGCATGGGCCGAGCTATATGTCAGCGATCTAGGTGCTTGCATTCGTTGCGGAGGCGGCTTTTTTGATCGCTCTCTGTCCGCGTATGATACGATATTTACCTTTGAAGAAACGGGTAAAGTCGCGCAGTTGCTGTTCCTCCGGCTTTGACATGGGTTCGTCTTCGGCGAGAAAGAGAACGATATTGATAGAGGGTGCAGTTTTGTTGAATTGGCCGTAGAGCTCATCATTCACTTTCCTAAAGTAGGCGGCCGTCTCTTTTGGAGCAATATCCGGATAGGGGCGATGTCCGGGGTGTGGTGTCTCCCAGCGCAAGCCAAGGTCGTTGACTTGTGAATAGACTCCGTGCCGGCTATTGAGGACTCTATCCGGCATGCCACTAGCTCGGCGTTTTTTATTCTCCTCAGCGAGCGTGTAGCGGATGCGTTTCTGCATTTCGACTTTTTCAAGATTATGTGCCGCCAGTTCTTTTTGGTATTTTGGAGCACTAATGACTTTTTGCCAATCGGCCTCTTCTGCGGGAGTCATTTTACGGCGTAGTCGCTCAAAGCCTTTGTGATATCCGGCAATGTGGAAAATCGCATCGACCCCTTGTTCGAGGGCGTACTGCGTGAGGAATCCGGTCTCATTACCAAGGAAATTGTCGTTTTGGGTAATTGTTGAGTGAACCAGCTCATTCTGCAGAGTTTTCAGTTTTGGTACGGTGGCCCGGGATTTGCTCTCCAGTCCGGTACGCGATGTGTTGGCATTGACCGGAGCTAACCATTTGAGCAATTCAGCATGCACTTCATTGCCAGCAGTTACCAGCTTGGGCTTGAAGAGAAGGGTTTCTTTTCGGTCATGCAGGAGCACATTAAAAAGTGTACCGGCTGAGAGATTTCCAACCATGCTGGTGATCTCGTTTTTAATTACTCGGTAACTGTTGAGCCCGCCTTTAGCATCCGTTATCATCTGCTTGTTTGTATCAATAACGAACAGGATGCGTTCTGCTTTTGTTTTTAAGCCAAATACATTGACGCTGGACATGCCGAAATCGATTCCTCCTCGTGCACCTCCGAGAAGACTACCGCCACTGATGTTGCCAACACCTCCGCTGACAGTGAAGCTGTCACTCATCGAGGGTAGGTTCACATCCAAGTCGGCCACGGCGATATTACCTACCTGGCGAAGGCTGAGTTTCTGCATCGGCTGATTTTGCTGGGCAGGTGGCTTGATCTCGATCTTTACCTCTTTGGGCGGTTCCTGCTCCTCCATTACGGGCGGCTCTTCAAACTGCGCGTCTTCTTTGATTACATTGGTAGCGATCGTCACCACGCCTGCAATAAACCCGGCCACTACATGCAAGAGCACGCTGATTACGATGACCTTCATCAGCATAGGGTTGATCTTAGACTTACGAGTTTTCGTTATCATGACTCTGCAGTAGAAGCGACTCAGAGGCCGTATGCGGCAAAGGATACCTTCTTAATTTTTGCTTTTGAACACGCATTGAGTACATCAATGGATCGCTGGTGCGGCGAATCGGGATCCGCTTGTACCTTAACCACGGTATCAATTCCGGCTCGGTCAGAGGACTGCTTCAGCCGGGATAATGTTCGGGTGAGTTGAGGCATACCCCGGTCATTGTTGCTATCGGTTGGGGAGCCATTGAGAAGGATCAAACCGTTGGGGAAGACTTCGACAACATGTTCACTGGGTAACTCCAGATCTTCTGCTGGGGGGCTGTCACTGGGTAGTTTGATACCAATGTCGGCTTCCTGCTGGAGGGGCAAAAACATGAAGTAAATGAGAAGCAGGAACACCACATCAATCATCGGTGTGATGTCGACCTTGTCCTCGGATTGGAGTACTTTGTTTTTAAATGCCATGCCTAGTCTTGCGAGGATGCAAAGATGAGATCATAGATGCCCGCTTTGGCGCAGGAATCCATGACCATGTTAATATAGCGGTGCTGGGCGACTCCATCGGCGCGAAGGTAGAGCTTCAGTGTGGGCACTTTTTGTTTCATCGCCGCTAAGACGCCCGGCAGCGTGTCATATTCGACGCGTGCCGCTCCAATATAGAGATCACCGTCTTTAGTGACTGAGATATACTGACGTTCGCCGGCATCTTCCGGTATAGAGGCTTGCTCTGCGGAGGGCAACTCGAGCTGAATAAGCTCTGCACTGATGAAACTCATCAAAGTCATAAAGAAAGCGATGAGAAGGAAAACGACGTCGATCATCGGAGTTAGTTCAAACTCCGGATCAGCCTCGTCTGGGGACCATATTTTCATGGTGTGTAGGGCTGCGGCTGCTATTGTTTCTTAGCAGCGGTGCCAAGAGTGAATTCAAGATCACCGACTACACGGGCTACGCGTGAAGTGATCTTGCCGTACCGGTTCTTGAAAAAGAAGAAGAAGAACATAGCAGGGATACCGACAATCATTCCGGATGCGGTGGTAATGAGTGCTTCGGAGATATTCCCCGCGAGCGCTTGGGCACTGCCGGCACCCTCGGCTTCAATCACATTGAAAGCCTTGACCATACCGGAAACGGTACCGAGCAGTCCAATCATAGGGGCGAGTGATCCGATAACGGAGAGGTAGTTAATCAAGATGAAGGGCCCCGCCAGTTCTTCGGAGGAGGCTTCCTCGATGGCTTCTTTGACCGGTTCCGGGTCATAGCTGTCGGTATTCACACGATTCAATCCGGCGGCTATGATATTGGTCGCTGGTGAAGGTGACTCGGCGCAGATTGATTTAGCTTTTTCTATGTCGAGAGTTTCCAGTGCTGAATCAATTTCTCCGGTCGCTTCCGGATTCAAAATCAGCTGCGGGCGGATCGCCATAAAGTTGTAGATAATCAGGCCGAACCCGGCAATCGAGAAGAGGGTCAGGGGGTACATGGCCCATCCGCCAGTTTTGTACTGGTCGATTAGTGTTTTCTTTGGCGGAAGTGCTTCTTCCTCGCTTACGGAGACCTCAGACTCCTGCGCTTGGAGGTTTTGGCCTGTCAACCAGAGGCTGGCACAAGTGATAAGGCCGATCATGAAGTAGGTCGGCAGAGTACGTATATTAGTTGCTTTCATGGGTGGTAAGTATGCGTAAAGTTAGTTTTATGGGTTATTCGTCTAGAGTTTCGGGTTTTGGTAAGGCGTCAATCGCTGCAGAGGCTGACTGATACCAGCTCGATTCCGGATAAAGTAGTGTGATTTCTGACCAAACATTGCGGGCAGCCATCGGATCTTCCGCGCGGGCGTAGCAGTCCCCAATTCGGTAGAGCATTTCCGGCACCCAAGAATAAGATGTTTGGGCCCGCACAAAACCGCGCGTAAGCGTGTCTAAAGCCTGCATGTAGTCGCCCTTGCGGTAGGCACGCGAGCCCTCCAGTAATTTATAGAGCGAGAAAAGCTCCTCTGAAGGGCTGGGCTCTTCCAAGGAATCCATCAGGACGGTGCCTTCTTCCACACGGTCGGCTAGTACGAGGCTGTAGGCCAACCATAAGTCGACCTGCTCCTTTTCTTCAAAGGAGGTATTAGGGCGAATGGCCTGATAGATTGGGATCACATCCTCGTAGAAGCCGGCACTGCGGATTTGGTCGGCTGCTTCAAGTGTCGGCTGGATGTTGCTCTCGTAGCCTACTTCGAAGGGTAGTCTTTGGGCGACTCTAGCGGAGGCAGCCGGCTCACCGGCAAGAAGGTAGGCGTTCATCAATCGTACAGCAGAATTGCTGTAGTTGATATCGACCGCACTTAGTTTGATGCGCTTAAATAAATCTTCCGCTTCGGCGTATTCCCCGGCGTTGACCAGCGTGTCGAGCAACTTTCTCACTGGAGTGTGAAGGTCGACGAAGATGGACGGTAGTTGATTGTATTTTACCAAGGGGTAAATGTCCGGTCGAAGCAGTTGCAACGCGCCTTCGAAGTTGCCCTGGTCGAGCATAAGATCGGCCTGCACGCGATTCTTCAGGTTGAAGGTGAGCGTTTGCGCCATGTTCTCGCTGACCGGCAGTGAAATCTCCGCGGTCGTGGTTGTCCCGTCCGGGTTTTTCAAGACAAGCTCGGCTTGCAGCATGTTATCCGCATATCCAATAAACTTTAAGATCTGTTTACGCCCGTTATTATTTTGTTCAACGTAGACCGGTTGATTGGCGTGCTCCTGCCAATGAACGTTATCCGCATAGCCGGACTGTATGCCGGTGGCGGTAACTAGTCCACAGAGTAGGGTGGGGACAGAGAACAGTTGTCGGCAGATGTTTTCCGTAAAACTATTTTGAAGCAGGTTCATATCGATAAATAGTTAGATCTTTGCGCGTTTTTCGATAAGCGCTTGGTAGAGTTCACTGGGGGCTGATTCTTTGAGTTCAGCAATCGCTTCGTCCAGCGTGCCGGCAGCCCCTTCGGAGTCACCCATTTTCAAGAGTGCTTCCGCATCAGCCAGATAAGCCTGGGCAGACCATTCTGTAAAATTGGCATAACCGAGGAAGGTGCGCTCGAAGAAACCGTGTGCGGCCGGATAGTCTGCATCGGCCATGTAAGATTGGCCGGTTTGGTATAGTGCGCGGGCATGCAGAATACCACGCCAGTCGGGCACACGCAAAATGTACTGGTATTTCTCGCGCGCTTCGTTCGTGCGATCCAGACGAGTCAGCAATTCTCCTTGGCGGAGATTGACCAGTGGAAACTGGGGTGACCAGGGGAAGGCATCCGCTGCCGCAGTTAAGTTGGCCAGCGCATCTTCATAGCGCTCTGCAGTCTCGTGGTAATCAGCTAAGCGCAGATAGGCAACAATGGCCGCGTCATCTCTGGGGAAGCGCTCGAGTAGGATGTTCCAAGCTTCGACGGAGCGATCAATATTCTCCCCCCGGTAGTAGTCAGCAACATAGAGGACCAGTCTCGGGCTGATCGTCTTGATGAAATCGTTCGTGTATGGGCTGGTTGGGTGCTCCACAATATCACTGCGATAGAGGCCCATGCGCATCCGGGTCGAGGCGACCTCCATCTCTTTCGATGCATATTCCAGCAGTTGCGAGCGAAAGAAAGTCTCGGGTGTGTCCTTGGGGTATTTGGCCAATTGTTCTCTGTAAATGTTACTTATTGGCTCAATCGGGGAAAGGTCCTCCATCAACTCCAAGTTAAAAGCGGGATTTTTGCGCAGGTCATTGTATAAATCCTGAATAATATCGGGATTGTTGTAGAACTCCTCAAAGAGGGCACCGCGGTCAGTGATCATGAGCTTCCGGAATTCCAGATCATCCCGCATTTGATCCAGAAATGCAGAGGTACGCTCTAATTCACGCAGATTGCTTTCGTATTTCTCAGCGTAGGCTTCGATTAGGGCATCCGCACCGTGATTCGCCGGGTCATTGGCAAAGCGAATAATGCTCCTGCGGTAGAGCGCGAGCATTTCGGTAGGCTGGTTCAACAATTCATAGGCGCGACCTATCTGAAGCAATGCCTCACTAATCAGCCCGCGTGTATCAAAGCGTTCGGTATAGGCAATAAAGTGGTCGAGCATCTCTTGATAGCGCTGCATCGACTCGAGCAATTCGCCGATTCGGAAGGCCACACCATCGTGGACGCTTTGTGCCTCCGTTAACGCATCCGCCTTTTTGAAATAGTCGATCGCCAGCGCCAAGTAGCCATCCAGACTCTCGACTTCGCCAAGGAAATAGTAGGCTTGGTCAATAGACACGCCATCCGGATATTTTTGCGTGTAGCTGGTTAAGGTTTCACGAGCCGGTGCTACCTCCTGTTCATAGAAGTGGCAGATGCCTTTTCGGAGGGTTGCATCCGGTGTGTAGGCGCTGAAAGGAAACTCCCCCAACAAGCTGGCAAAGCTGGTTACGGCATCGCCGTAAGCCGCAAGTTGTAGGTGAGCCATGCCCGACCAGTAGTAGAGGCCATCTTTAAAGACCGGATTCTTATGCATCTGCTGCCAAGCAGCGCATTGATCGATCACTTCTTGCTGTCGCCCTTCTTCTAAGAGGCGGGCCGCCCAGGTCGTGATAAATTTAGCGGAAAATGCATCGTCCGGGAATCGGTCGAGAAAGTCCCTAATCAGGGCAAGCATCTCCTCAAAGGCTTCTGTTTCTTCCAACGTATCTACCATGCCCGACGACACATCAGAGTAATAATCCCCATTCGGGTATTGCGCACGATAAGCGTGTCCCAATTCCAGTGCGGTTTCGTACTTTTTAATTTTCAGTGCTCCGGAGAAGCTTGCGTAGTGGTAAAATTCAGCGCGTTGATGATCCGGATTTTCCTCATAGAGATCATAAAACATCCAGAAAGATTCAAAGGGCCGATTTGTCTTGGTGAAATTCCTCGCTCTGCGTACCAGCAGGTCATTGCGCAGACGCGGAAGGTCTCCGAGAACTGTAAGCCGCTCTTCAATCGTGAGGATTTCCTGTTTTAGTTCCGAGATCCGGTCATTTGATCCACCGATCATTTCCAAGCGCTTGAGCACGCTGGTCTTGGCATCGCGTTGCTCTTTGTTGTAGGCGATCATCATGTCAGTCGTTTTGATCAGGTTCAGCACGAGGGCTGCCTCGCTATAACGACCGTTATCGACCATCTTATCGCTCGCCTTGAGGAGGGCCACATTAAGCCTCGGCAGGTAGCGTACATTCGATTCTTTTGCGAGCTTGGGTAACAGCAGCACGGCCTGGTCGAGTTCCTTGCTTTCGATTAATCCCTCGAAGCTGGCGGCTGCACCCAGCGCCCGGTCATCCACGGTTAGCCCCGAGTTTGCCAACTTATTAAAATAAGCCACACCCTCCTTTAGTTTGCCTGTACCATAGTACATCTGGCAGATGTCTTTGAGGAGTTTGTTCTCTTCAGAGGCAGAAAGAGTGATATTCTGCTTCCCGTTGAGGATGTCTTGCAGGAGCGCCAGCGCTTCAATTCGGTTCTTTAATGCGCGGAGGACGTCGACTTTTTTGAGCAGTGTCAGCTTACGATTGCGCGAATCCGGATACTCATTGAGCAAACGGTCAAACCAGGTAATGGTCGTACTTAGCTGACTTGTATCACCGGTGTCTGCAAAGAGTTGAATGTGGCCGACCCCAAGCAGAAAATAAGCGAAGTCGAGAGGGACATCGGACGTGCCGGTACTTTGGATCCGGCTAACCAGTTCCTCAAGTACGGGAATGGCCTCCTTCAAACGACCAGCCGAGGCGAGCGCACTCGCTTGTTCTTTTAGGTCGGAGAATGCCGCTTGATCCACGTCCGGCGCCTGTGCACTGACCAGATTGCAGGCAGCCAGTGAAAGTAGTAGGTAGTAATAAAGTTTTTTCATCGGGGTTAGCAACGACGAAGAACTGAAAAACATCTTACACTGGCCGTTGTCTGTAAAGAAGATTTCAAGAG
>CEOK01042665.1_pt1 | contig 13746 bp, 8 predicted proteins | sample 427001 | NCBI WGS metagenome assembly CEOK01 (sample SAMEA2591108, study PRJEB7988) | marine metagenome | isolation source: saline water (ENVO:00002010), including | reverse complement strand
TTATGACTATCAAAATCTCCATAAGATTCAATATGAGCTCTTTTGGTAGAACTTTCAATAAACTTACCTGGTTTTCCTGGTTTCAATACCGGAGTATCAAATCGATGCCAAGGGCCGTCTGGACTTTCAGACCAACTCATCCCTATTACGTTTTTGGAACGTTCTGTATACGGATATGAAACTGCCTGATAATACAGGTAGTATTTGCCTTCATATTGCAATATATCTGGGGTAAAAACACTTCTGTCATCAAACGAACCTTCAGGGCCTCTAGAAACAGATACACCTTGTTCTTTCCAGTTGATGCCATCTTTTGAGGTTGCGTAATATATATCACAAAGATCCCAAGTATTTGCTGGTACTGTTTTTGTTGCTTTTTTATAGCCTACCGGAGCAACTGTTTTTGAACTCCTAGTATAATATACATAGTAAGTATCCTTTATCTTAATTATAGTACTTGGATCTCTTCTAGAAACACCCTCTTCGTATTCCAATCCTTTTAAGGGATAATAGCTAAAGCTTGTATAGAACTCATTTTGGGATGGTTCTGTTTGTTCCCATTGTTCTAAATATCGTTCCATAGACGCACTTAGTTTTTTACCATCATAGTACCCATCTAAGTTGTTGTCAAGTATGTTCTGTGTTGAGATTTCCACCACATTTTTATTACAACTTAAAAAAAAACAATAGATTGAAATTGAGAAAATAATTAATTGCTTCATAATTTACGGAATGGGAATTAAGCGTATTTGTCTCAAAGAAAAACCAGCTTTGTTTATAAAATTAATTTTTAATGCTTTCAATGTAATAGAATTCATACCTTTTGTTAGGTTGAACTCACCCAAAGAAGTTACTTTAAAAGTATTATATAAATCTTTGGGCGCCTTTTCTTCATAGTGTTTTTCAACTATATAATTAGAAGAGTTTTGATTTACAGTTACTTCAATCTCGTGTCCTTCATCAAATAGTGCAAATGCAGTTGGAGTCGCCATTTTTTTTCTACCCGTGGTAATAATTTCTAATTTGTATATACCAGATTTGTTCACTTTAAAATCCCAAGTTAATGTTCCTTTTGGTTTGCGATACATGGTTAAGGCTCCGAATCTAATTTTTGCTCCTGTGGTATTTGTTGCTGCCTCTGTTTCTAACTGAATTGTTCCATCATAGTTTTGAGCCAAAACATCCTCAACGGAAAGAATACCGTCTAATTCAACTTCTAGAACACTTACATAAGGATCTGTAGGGTTTTTAGGCAAATGAAAAATGGTGTAGTCCCCTTCTTTTTCAGTTTTTATCTGTTTTCCATCGCTCAAAAATTGAGCGCATTTTATTTTTGTATTCAGTCCATGAATTGCCAGATTATTGTCTTTTGGCCAATCAGAAATGTTTAAATACAATTTTCCAGGCTGTTGTGTAATACTTCCCCATCTAAAAGCTTGTTTAAAAGGGCTAGGACTTGCTTTTTCAATCGCTTTTTTATTCACTTGCATCCATTTACCGATTTGTTGTAATCTATCCAAACTTGCTTGCGGTATAGAGCCATCCCCTTTAGGGCCAATATTTAGAAGATAATTTCCATTCATGGCAACTGAATGAGTGAGTTGCCATAGGAGGTATTTTGTGCTCTTCCAATGATTGTCATCTCGTTTGTATGCCCAAGTATGATTCATAGTTACAGGCACTTCCCAAGCTGATTCTTGTCTGGTTTTTGGCAAGCTGTTATCTTCCATTTGAACATAGTCTCCCAACTCATTTCCAATTCTGCCACTCACAATAATTTGTGGTTGCAATTGTTTTGAAACGTTCAAAAAAGCTTGGCTCTCTTCTTTAGTCATTTTATAAGGCGTATCAAACCAAATCATATCAATTTCACCATATTTTGTTAGCAACTCATTAATCTGTGGAATTGCTTTTGATTTCATGTAATACTCAAACCCTTCTTTGGAGTAAGAATAATCTGAATCCCAATTGTTTCCTTGTGCTCCGGGACATGTCCAATCTTGATTTTGAGAGTAATAGAATCCTAGTTTTAATCCGTGTTTATTACAAGCTTTTACAAATTGCTCAACTATATCCTTTTCATACGGAGTTGAATCTACCACATTAAAATAGTGTTCAGAGTCAAAAAGTGCAAATCCATCATGATGTTTGGTGGTTAAGACGATATATTTCATTCCTGTTTCCTTGGCCAATCTCACCCAAGCCTCTGGGTTTAATTGAACTGGATTGAAGTTTTGTGCCAATTGTTGGTACTCTTTAACAGGGATTTCTGCATGTTTTAAAATCCACTCTCCAATCCCGTTCACAGGTTTATTTTTCCAATATCCCTCCAATCCAGAATACAATCCATAATGAATAAACATACCAAATCTTGCTTGCTGAAACCACTTCATTTTATTAAAGCTATGTTCTTCAGAATTATTTTTTACATCTAAGTTTTGAGAAAAACTAGTAAAAACAAAACTCATTAAAACAATAAGAATATTGATCCGTTTGGTTTTAGTAATCAAGCCCATATTAATCTTTGTTAATAGATTTATTGATTCCGATTTCTTTTAGGTTGATTTCTTTGAAATCTGAAATGTCAGGGAAGCTCAAAATAGAATTTAACTCCAATCCATATGATTGAGAGTTTCTTCTAATATTCAATGGAAAATCTTTTAGATAATGGTTGTTTACAACGCGATGATTTGAAATCTTTTTGATTTTGGAACTTACTTTTAACTTGTATGGAGCCATTAAAAATACACCACTTTCGTTTCCAAGTTTAAAGGCGCCCTTTGCACCCTTGTCATTTCCTTCAAAATCTGGAAGAAATTCATCAGAACTGAAGGTGTAAATATTATTTTTAAAAGTTGATGATTGATATCTGATCTCAAACCAATTCATCCACTCAAGGTTATCTGTGTCATTTAAGAAAAAAGAATTGGCTCCTTTTAAATCATACATGTCCAATTGCGACTTTCTATTTTGTTTCGAAGAAATTTTCTTGAGAGATTGATTGGAAACATGATCCAAAATAACTTTCGGCGATTCATGTAATTTTTTGATTACTTCTTTTATCTCTGGATATTGATGTGTAAAATCTGCAAATAACTTATCACTTTGTTTAAAGTGATTTTTAGCATCGTTGTACCAAGAGTTTAAGTAATTTGTAGTGTTAAAAGCTTTGACAATATGCGATCCTGTTTTGTAAGCAAATGGACAGTTGATTGCAATGTTGTTGCTCACCACATTTTGTCCACCACCGTGAATGTAAACTGCTGCATTTTTAGATCCTTTTGTGCTATTACCAACATTATAAAACACATTTCCATACACATAGTTTCCCATAGTATAATTGTCTAGATAAGCTCCGTTTGTGGAAATATTTTCGAAGTAATTATGAGCTATTTTATTGCCTCTATTGAAAAACTGATTTCCAGTAGCCAGGTAAACAGCACCACCATCAAAACGATGGTATTTTGGTAAATCGTGGATATAATTCTTTTCTGTTATGCAATTATTGGCATATTTCATTTTAACAGCAAAATGTGGTGTGTTGTAGATTTCGTTATTTCTAGCTGAGTTTCCATTTCCTGCTAGAGTAATTGCTGGCACTTGGGATTTTTGATCAAAGGCTATATCATATATTTCACAATTGCTAACCAAATTGTTTTCATTTATTAGATTAAAGCTCCTTGTTTCATTTCCAAGTTTAACACCTCCAGCCCCCATATTATAAATATGGCAGTTGTTTACAGTTGAGTTCTGTGCATTTTGAATAATAACTCCCCATTGATTAAAGTTTCTAATGATACAGTTTTCTACAAGAATATTGTCGCTTTTGATGCTTATTTCACTATTGAATTTAGGGCTATTAATCAAGATTGCGTTTCCTCTGCCAAACTCTAAAATAAGACCTTCAATCTTAATGTTAGAAGCTCCTGCAACATGAAACATGTTTTGTTCTTGAGTTGATAAAGTAATTGTTTTTTCTTTCATATCATAAGGAGCGTAGAAGTACAGCAGCATGTGTTCTCTGTCTATGAAATACTCTCCCTCAGTGTCCAATTCTTCTGGAATATTTTCAAAATGAAAATGAGTTACTTTTCTAAAAAAACCTAATCCCCTGTTTGAACCTGAAGCCAATTTGATTCTTCTATTTTCAATAGATTTAACTTTTGTGTATTCCCATTCCCATGAAGCTGATAAGACACCATCTAACCAAATCTTTTCTTCGTTTTTTTTGTAAAAGTTCCATTGGCTACCGCGCTCAAAAGCTACTTCAAAGGTTCCGCCACCATTTTCTAAAAACTCTTTATTTAAATACCACTTATTTTGTTTTTTTTGCCCATTGTCAATCACATTTGTTAAAGAAACGGCTCCTTTTATAAATACATCTTTAAACCTGCCATTAAATTGATTTATGTTGTCATAATACTCATTATCTTCATCAACATTTGGCCATCGTGACAAATGCATTCTTTGATGATCTACCCAAAGCATTGCGGGAGTTGTGTAATATGGGTTTTTTTCAAAACCATAACCGTGTTTTACAAAGTCTCCTAAATCCGATTTTTTGATCGAAGTCTTTTTTAAGTCTAATACTTTGATTTTACTAGCAGCTTTTTCATCAATCAAATGAAAAGGCGCCTTGTTGGGATTAAAGTTTTTAAATTCATTTAAATCTAATATATGTCCCCCAAAAAATCGAGCATTATTTGGGTTTTCAGCTTTGATAACCAAAGGATTTTTTTTTGTGCCACTTAAATATTTTGTTATCCTGATGGGTTTGTCAATTTTATAATTTCCATCTTTAATTATAACCTCAATTCCTTGTTTAGGGTATCCGTGACTCTTTATCTGTTTTTCAACAGCGCTTAGAGCTTGATGGATAGTAGCATATTGGTGCTTCCCATTGGACTTATTTGAAACATAATATTTTTTTTGAGCACCTAGTTTTGAATAAATTAATAATAATCCAACTAAAATAAATAGCTTGATAAAAGGTTGAATTTTCATCTTTTGTTACAAGAGGTGTTATTCTATAACATTTGATACTTTAAACCCAAACACATATTGCGATTTTAAATCACGAATGGTAATTGATGAAATATCTATTACAATTCCGTTGTTTGTTTCAGAGAATGGTAATGATTTTTCACAACCCATTAGTTTTACTTCTGTCTTATTTGTTGTTTTAACATCTTTAATCAAAATATTTATATTCTTGGGCCATTCGGGAGCAAAAACATACAAATTGCTTTGTTTTTTTGTAAACCAAAATTCTTTTACAGCATTTCCCATCTTTGGATTAATTGTCATTTCATATATTGGAAACCCAGCATGAAAATCATTTTTGGTAAAAGATGGGATCATTCCTGAACTCCATTGAGCGTCCTTTATCCATTGTTTAGTATCATAAATTCCTTCGCCATAAACAGAAAGCCAGTTGCCAATTTCAATTAACCGTTGTTGCATAATTACCGGGATTGTTCCATCGGCATTTGGACCAATGTTTAACAACAAATTACCACCTCTACTCACGATATCGACCAACATAAATATAAGTTCTTTATCTGTTCGATAATCATCAATATTTTCAATACGATTAATGCCAAAAGACATACCGATTCCTCTGTTCTCTTCCCAAGGTATAGTGCCATCAGCAAAACCAGAGCCGTATTCTGTGGTGTAATACCCCCCATGTTTACCTCTAACTTTTCCCCATCTGTCATTAAAAACCAACTCATCTTTGTTGGCTGCATTATTCAATGCCCAAGATAAAAATGGTAGAGTCCTCCATTTTTTGTAATCCATCCACCAATCTCCATCTGAAAATAACAATGCTGGTTCATAATTGGTAACAAGTTGCTTTAACTGAGGTAGCATTACCTTATCGATATATTTATCTAAACCCTTTTGAGCAGCAAAAATTTCATCATCAGAAAATATATTATTTTTTGCAATACCGTCTCTAAAGTTAACAGCCATGCTGCCTTTACTCAAAATCGCCTGCTGCTCTTTGGGCCAATACGGATTGTACCAATCCCAAATAGAGTAATACAGCCCCATTTTTAAACCCACATTTTTTACTGCAGATGTTAAGTCGCCAACCAAATCTCTTTTTGGTCCAGATTCTACCGAATTCCATGCCATTCCATAGCTTTTACTGGCTTCAGTACTTGGGAATAGGCAATACCCATCATGATGTTTTGAGGTCAATACTACATATTTTGCACCTGAGCGTTTAAATATATTTGCCCACTCGTCTGGGTTGAATAATTCTGCCTTAAACCCATCTTTAAAATCCGAATAAGGATAATCACTTCCATAATTTTCATTGTGGAATTTTGTTATCGCAAAATGTCTTTCTCTCCGACTTTTTTTAGCTGTATTAGGGTCTTCATTTAAAGCATTCCAATACCACTCTGCATAAGTACCTTTATTTGTGTAACCAGGGACGGAGTATAATCCCCAGTGAATAAATATTCCAAATTTGGCATTGCTAAACCATTGCGGGTTTTCTCTTTCGTCTATAGATTCCCAATTTGGTTGGTAAGTTTGCTGACTGAAAATCGATGTTGTAAAAACGATTGTCAATAAAAGATTATATTTATTTATAGACATTTTTAAAGTTCTTTTAAATTTCATCAAAATTAAATATCATAATTTCTTAACACAAGATTATAATTTACAATGAATAACACAAATGCTGCAAGTTCTAAAAAATTTGTAGAATTTATGTTAGTATTTGTTTCAATTGAGATAATTAAATTTTAAAAATTATTGTAAATTTTAAATTAGAATTAAAACTAACTCAAATGAGTATTAGAAACCTTAGTTCAATTGTATTATTATCATTCCTAACGCTCAGTAATCCTTATATAGTTGCTCAAGAAATTGAAAAAACAAATGGCAAAGATTGGAATATACCAAAATCACCGTTATGGGATGAATTGATTAAAAAGTCAATACCTGAATGGATGATTGATGCCAAATTTGGAATGTACACGCATTGGGGAATTTATTCTGTACCAGCACATGGTGGACCAGATTATGTAAAGGAGTTGTATTCGCCTAATGGCCTAGATAGAAAAGGAGTAAAAAAGTATCATGAAAAAAAGTATGGTCCAATTGAAGATTTTGGATACAAAGATTTTATACCAATTTTTAATGCCCCTAAGTTTGATGCACAAGAATGGGTGTCGATAATGAATAATGGAGGTGCTAGATTTGGTGGAATTTGTCTAGCTCATCATGATGGTTTTTGTTTATGGAACTCTAAATACACCAAATGGGATTCAATGGATATGGGCCCAAAAAGAGATATTTTTGGAGAAATTGCTGCAGAGGTAAGAAAAACGGATATGAAGTTATTGGCAACATTCCATATGGCAAGAAGTTATGGTTATATGTTCAGTAAAGATCATACTGCAGAAGAGCGTAAAATTTGGGATATTTATGCTGAAGAAAATGATTGGATTTATCGTAATCCTGAAACTGAATCGAAAGAAAATTTTGCTTCTGAATGGGCTAACAAAGTTCGCGAGGTAATTAACAAATATCGCCCAGATGTACTTTGGTTTGATGGTTTGTCTAGCTCTATAAAAAAAGATGAAGTGCCACAGGATACAATAGTAAATATATTTCAAAACTATTACAATTTGAAAGGAATAGCTGGTGATGAGGTGGTGGTTTGTAACAAATTACCAAGCAGTAAAGTTTGGAATTTTCCTCTAGGGTTTGGCTTACGTTGCTACGAAAATTGTCGTGATATGGAAGAGAAACCTGAAGGATATTGGCTATCAGACAGGGCAATTAGTTATCCTTGGTCATATGTGAATAATAAGAATTATAAAGATAAAGCGCCTTATCATATCCGAAGTCTAATTGATATGGTGAGTAGAGGTGGAATTATGTTGATGTCTTTAACTCCAAGAGGTGATGGTTCTATCGATCCGCAAGAAATTGAAATAATGAAGGGTATCGGTACTTGGTTGAATACAAATGGAGAAGCGATATATGGAACTAGAAAATGGAAGGTTTCTTCAGAAGGTACCGCAGAAATGCTTAAATATGTTGAACGTAAAAAAACCTATCGTTGGACTTTTAGAGAATTAGGAGCAGCTGATGTTAGGTTTACAAGAAGTAAAGACAATACTAAGTTGTTTGCTATTGTTTTAGGAAATCCAGAATCAGGAACTTACACAATTAAATGTTTAAATAAAGATGAAAAAATTGCTACAGGTGGTATTTCAAAAATTTCACTAGTTTCCACAAATGAAGTTGTTCATTGGAAACAAACTAAAGAAGGTTTGACTATTGAATTTCCTCTACAAGGAATTAATTATATTGCCAATGCGTTTAGAATTGAAATTGAGGGTAGACTTCTATATTAAATATGTCAGACAACATGTTAGTAGTTCAATTACTGGTTTTTAATTTTTTTCAATCTGTTTAAACTATTTAAAAATACATAGCAATTTTTACCAATGAAGTATATAGTTTGTGAAAAACCTGGAAAGTTTCTGTTGAAAGAGAAAGAAGCGCCAGTTAGAAAAGAAAATGAAGCCTTATTAAAAATTAATATGGTTGGAATTTGTGGTACCGATTTACATGCTTATGCCGGTAATCAGGCGTTTTTTACATATCCGAGAATTTTAGGTCATGAGTTGGCCTCTGAAGTTTTAGAAATTGGAGAAAATGAAAAAGGTATTAAGAAAGGAGATAAGGTTGTAGTTATGCCTTACATAAGTTGTGGTAAATGTGTTGCTTGCAGAAACGGTAAAACTAACTGTTGTACAAATATTTCAGTTTTAGGTGTTCATGATGATGGCGGAATGCAGGAACAAATTGCTGTTCCAGTAGATATTTTGTTGCTAGCAAACCACTTGTCAGACGACCAAATGGCAATAGTAGAACCATTAGCAATTGGTGCTCATGCCTTAAGGAGATCCAATATTTTAGCTGGAGAAACTATAGCAGTTGTTGGTTGTGGGCCAATCGGAATTGGTATAATAAAATTAGCACAAATTGCTGGAGCTAAAGTCATTGCAATAGATATGAACGAACAACGTTTGAAATTTGCTAAGGATCAGATAGGAGTAGATTATATTTTGAAAGCAGGAAACAGTACGATTGAACAAGTAACAAAAATTACTAATGGGGATTTATGTGATGTTGTTTTTGATGCTTCAGGTAATAAGTTTGCTTTAGAGTCATGTCCAGATTACATGTCTCATGGAGGAAGATTTGTGTTAGTAGGTTTGTCAAAAGGAGAGCTAACCTATACACATCCAAAAGTACACGCTAAAGAAATGACATTAATGTGTAGTAGAAATGCTACTACTGAGGATTTTGAACAAGTTATTAGTGTATTAGACCAGTTTCCAACGGAATCTTTCATCACACATAATATTCCTTTCACTAAAATGATAAAACATTTTGATAGCTGGCTGGATCCAGATACAGGAGTAATGAAAGCAACAGTAAACTTTAATTAACTAACACAAATAAAGAGAATAAAAGATGAGTAGAGTAGTGACCTTTGGAGAGATCATGTTGCGATTAGCGCCGCAGGGATTTTTAAGATTTTCACAAGCCAATAGCTTTGATGTTGTTTATGGTGGAGGCGAATCCAATGTAGCGGTATCCTTAGCTAATTACGGCATAGATGTAGATTTTGTAACTCGCTTACCAAAGAATGATATAGGAGATTGCGCAATGATGGAGATGCGTAAACGTGGTGTAGGTGTAGATAAGATTGTATATGGCGGTGATCGATTAGGGATTTATTTCTTGGAAACAGGAGCAGTGAGCAGAGGCTCAAAAGTTGTTTATGACAGAGCACATTCGTCAATTGCAGAGATAGAATCTGGAATGATCAATTGGGAAGATGTATTTAAAGACGTAGAATGGTTTCATTGGACAGGGATAACTCCAGCCATTTCACAAGGAGCAGCCGATGTTTGTCTAGAAGCTGTAAAAGTAGCAAGCAGACTTGGAGTAACCATATCAACAGACCTTAACTATCGTGCAAAACTATGGAAGTATTGTGATGATACACATAGAGAAGCAATCATGACTGAATTAACTTCATATTGCGATATTGTTTTAGGAAACGAAGAGGACGCAGAGAAACATTTTGGCATTCATCCAGAAGGATTGGATGTACACAAGCAAGGGCATGATGTAAAAGCAGTAAATTTCCTATCAGTATGCAAACAGATGATGCAGAAGTTTCCTAGAGCTAAAAAGGTAATTACCACTCTTAGAGGATCTATTTCAGCTTCACATAACACTTGGGCAGGTGTAATGTATGATGGAGAAAAGATGTATGAGACTCGTCAATACCAGATCACGGATATAGTAGATCGTGTTGGAGGAGGAGATTCTTTTATGGGAGGATTGATTTATGGATTTTTATCTTATGGAGATGATAACCAGAAAGCCTTAGATTTTGCAGCAGCTGCATCTTGTTTAAAACACACCATCAAAGGGGATGCAAATCTGGTAACTGTAGCAGAGGTAGAAAAACTATTGAGTGGGGATACCTCAGGAAGAGTTGCGAGATAGAAAAGAATTTATAAGTATTAATTTTAATTTGATTTTTATAATAAAATATACAGTTAAATAAATCATATTTTTTACAATGGCACAGTTTTCAAGAATCGAAGTAGCGACAACAATGAAAGAGGTAGGGATGATTCCTTTGTTTTTCAATAATAATATAGAATTAAGTAAAAAGGTATTAAAAGCCTGCTATGATGGGGGTGCAAAATTGTTGGAGTTTACAGCAAGAGGAGATTTTGCACATGAGGTCTTTGGAGATTTAATAAAATATACAGTCAAAGAACTACCAGGGATGATTATGGGTGTAGGTTCAGTTAGCGATGCTGCACAGGCTTCTTTGTTTATGTCACTGGGAGCAAACTTTGTGGTAACTCCATTGCTTAGAGAAGACATTGCTACAGTGTGTAACAGACGAAAAGTATTATGGTCTGCAGGATGTGGATCCTTAACAGAAATAGCTAGGGCTGAAGAATTGGGATGCGAGATCGTAAAGTTGTTTCCTGGAGATATTTATGGACCTCAATTTGTGAAAAGTGTAAAGGGGCCACAACCATGGACCAGTATCATGCCCACAGGCGGTGTGTCGCCAACGGAGGAGAACCTTAAGGGCTGGTTTGATGCAGGTGTGACTTGTGTAGGTATGGGATCAAAACTAATCTCCAAGGACATCATAGCTAATGAAGATTTTTCTAAACTTGAAATGAATGTAAGAAAAGTGCTAGCCATAATTAAATCTTTGAAGAGTTAGGATGAAGAAAAACTATGTGCAAATAGATCCTAGAGACAACGTTATTGTTGCAATAACCAATTTAGAAAAAGGGCTTTCTGCAAAAATTGGTAAGCAAAAAGTTGTCTTGAAAGAAGCCATCAAGCAAAAACATAAATTCGCTCTGAACGATTTTGAAGTAGATGATGAAATATTTATGTATGGATTGCTAATTGGAAAGGCTATCCAGCCAATTAAAGCAGGCAGTGCAATTACTATTTTTAACCTCAAGCACTCATCGGCTGATTATTCCGAAAAAATTAAAAATTACAATTGGGTTGCCCCGGATATTTCAAAATTTGATAAACGTACATTTTATGGCTATCATCGATCAGATGGCAAAGTAGGAACAGCTAACTTTTGGCTGGTAATTCCATTAACTTTCTGTGAGAACAGGAATTTAGACGTAATTGAAGCTGCACTTTCTGAAAAGTTAGGATATCAAACCGCAAGGGACTTTGCAGTTAATACCGATGCTTTGATTGATCAGTATAAAGCAGGCGCTACTCTAGAGGAGATTTTTAATACCCCAATAATAAATACCAAGGAAGAAATCTCTAAAAACAGGCTATTTCCAAATGTAGATGGCATCAAGTTTTTAAAGCACGATGGTGGATGTGGTGGTACTCGTCAAGATGCTGAAGTCTTGTGCCAGTTGTTGGCTGGATATATCACAAATCCTAATGTTGCAGGAGCTACAATTTTGAGCTTGGGTTGTCAGAATGCTCAAGTTGAAATGATACAAAAAGCATTGAATAATTTTGATCCAAATTTTAAAAAACCCGTTTACATATTAGAACAACAAAAGATTGATAGCGAAAGAAAGCTCATAGAAGAAGCAGTAAAGCACACTTTTTTAGGATTGGTTGAAGCCAACAAGATCGTAAGAAAACCAGCTCCATTAAGCAAACTGGTATTAGGCTTGGAATGTGGAGGATCGGATGGTTTTTCAGGTATTTCTGCAAATCCAGCTTTAGGTTATTGTTCAGATCTATTGGTTGCATTAGGAGGTTCACCTGTATTGGCTGAATTCCCAGAGTTAAATGGTGTTGAACAAGAAATAATTAATAGATGCGAAACCAAGGTATCTGCCCGAAAGTTTTATAAGATTATGCGTGACTATTCAGAAGCAGCTGTAGCAGTTGGTTCTGGTTTTGAAAGCAATCCTTCTCCTGGAAATATTAATGATGGTTTGATTACTGATGCTATGAAATCGGCAGGAGCCGCAAAAAAAGGTGGAACTTCTCCAATTGTTGATGTTCTAGATTACACAGAACAAGTTAAAAAGCAAGGATTGAATTTATTGTGTACGCCAGGTAACGATGTAGAAAGTACAACGGGACTTGCGGGTTCTGGTTGCAATATTACCGTGTTTACTACCGGATTGGGAACTCCAACAGGAAATCCTATTACACCAGTATTAAAATTGTCTAGTAATACAGATCTCTACAATCGCATGAATGATATAATAGACATTAACGCAGGAACAGTGATAAGTGGCGAAGACTCCATTGAAAGTATGGGAGAAAAAATTTTGGAATACATCATTGCTGTGGCAAGTGGAAAGGTCTCATCAAAGGCAATGGAACAAGGGAATAACGATTTTATTCCTTGGAAAAGAGGAGTGTCTTTGTAAATCAAAAATGAAGAAAATGTATAAATATGAACGTCCTTAATAGAAACACAGTACAGGCTGATTCATTTACTGAAAGAATTTTGCAGTTTGGTGAAGGAAATTTTTTAAGAGCTTTTGCCAATTGGATGATACATGAAATGAACCATCAAGCCAATTTTGATGCTGGTGCAGTGGTTATTCAGCCAATAGCTAATGGCTTAATAAAAACACTGAATGATCAAGATGGTTTATATACATTATACATGAACGGAATTAAAAATGGCGAAGTTTTAAGCGAACGAAAAGTCGTTGATTGTATACAAAGAGGAATCAATCCCTATGAAGATTATGACGCGTATTTAGCAAATGCTGAGAACTCGAATCTTAGATTTGTGATTTCAAATACAACCGAAGCTGGTATTTCTTATAATCCCGAAGATAATTTAGAAGATGCTCCTCAAGTGAGCTTCCCCGGTAAATTAACAGCATTGTTGTACAAAAGATTCCATTTTTTCAACGGAGCTTCAGAAAAAGGATTGATTGTAATACCTTGCGAATTGATTGATAGAAACGGAGACAATTTAAAGAAGATTGTACTACAATATGCCACTGATTGGAATTTAGACAAAGGCTTTGTTTCTTGGATAAATAATGATAACATTTTCTGTAACACACTCGTAGATCGTATTGTTCCTGGATATCCTAGAGATAAAATAGATACTATTACAGAAGAATTGGGCTATATAGATAATTTGGTTGTAGAGGGAGAGCAATTCCACTTGTGGGTGATTGAAGCTCCAGAGTCAGT
>CEOK01144304.1_pt1 | contig 13774 bp, 12 predicted proteins | sample 427001 | NCBI WGS metagenome assembly CEOK01 (sample SAMEA2591108, study PRJEB7988) | marine metagenome | isolation source: saline water (ENVO:00002010), including | reverse complement strand
CTTCTTGAAAAAGATATTGTTTTTCCAAAAACTCAAGAATTATATTGGTTTAAAATGAAATCTACAATTTTAATTCATATTTTTAATAAAAACAGAAATGAAATAGAATATTTTACTAAATTAATTTCTATATTGAATAAAAACAATATTCAATATGCTATTTCAACAAATAACAAAGAATGTCTATCGCTATTTCAAACATCTCAAGAAATATTTTATGCACCCTTTTTTCGCGTATTTAAATGGACAAAATTTATTCGCTCTAAAAATATTTTAATATGGCATAGTATTAACAATAAAAAATTTCAAAATTGGCAGTCTCTAGTTCAAAAAGGTGTTCAATTAATGAGTAGTTCGAAACCTTTTATCATTAGAGAAAAACCAAATTATAAGTCAGCAAAAGACTTAATTCAGTTTTACATTACGAAATTATCTTGATTATATGGAAAGGTTTTGCAAAATAGAGAGTATTAAGAAATATAAATAAACAATAAATGTAATAATGAAAAATATAACAGAATAATTTTTTACAATTCGATACAAATAATTTTCAATGCTTAGAAAGTCACATATTTTATGCTCAACCTTTGAAGAATTGTATGATTTTAGTTCTTTTTTTGTGTAAGTTGGTATTTTGTCCATAAAGCCAAGTTTATGAGAAAATTCATCAAGCCCGATAAAAAACTTTCCGGGGACATGAAATAAAACAGGCCATGTGTCAGTATGGGTTGAATATAGTCGATTATTTCTTAATTGGTAATCTTTAGTTTCTAATCCTGCTCGGCCTCCATTAACACCAAATAAATGATGTTGACTATCTATTGTTAAATCCTGAGGGTTTTTAACAAAATGTCTAATTAAGTCAGGTTGGTCCATAACTTGTTTATGGCAATCAAGACCGACTTCCTCAAATAAGTTGATAGCTTTATATACTGGACCCATAATGGTTCCAGAGTTTAAATATTTAAAGCGTGTCTTTTTTAATGGATATTTAAAAAATTGGATAACATCATCAAATGTATACATCCCTAGATTTTGTTCACCACCAAAAACAAGTTCATCTTTATAATAGGTTCTATATTTATTAAAAATTTCTTCTTCATTAGCAAGAAAAATAACATCAAAAGCATCAACAAATAAAAAAGTTGCATCTTCTGGACAAGACTGCAAAAATCGATGCATTAAAATACGTTTTTTTCCATTACCCTTGTATTCCTCACCTAATCCAAAAATATGTAGTTTTATATTATGTTTTTTAGCTGAAGCAAGTAAGCGCTCCACATGATGATTTTTATGTGTAGCTATCGTAAAAAAGATGATTTTTTCTTTGGTTATTTGCATAAATTACGATTATATAAAATTAAATTAAGTAAATCAAATAAATGATTTAAAATTTGTGTTTTTTTTATAAATTTAGTATCTTTTAAATTATTTTGGCTAGATTCGGAGTGTTTATGGAACAAAAATCAATTTTAATTTCTATTGTATTGGGAACATTTAATCAAGTAGAGACATTAAAAAAAGTATTAGCTGAGTATGAAAATCAAACATTGGATAAACAATTATTCGAGGTTATTGTGATTGATTCTTCGTCAAATGATGGATCAAAAGAGTTCTATGAAACCTATAGTCCTAATTTTAATTTTAAATATCTTATTCAAAAAAATAATGGAAAAGCTGCTGCGAGAAACAAAGGTGTAGAGATCGCTACTGGAAAATATATAATTATTACCGATGCAGATATGATCCCTAATCAAAATTTTATTCAAACTCATTTAGAGGCACAAAAAAAGACAACAAATGAAACATGTTTTGAAGGTCAAACACTTAATATGGAAAAGCTTGAATGGCCTACAAACAACCAGAATGTAACACCTTACATTCAAAGAAAAATTAAAAATCTTGCTAAATTAGGATGGTTTTATTTCTTAACTGGAAACATTTCTTTCCCTAAATCATTATTTATCAAAAATAATGGGTTTAATGAAACATTTCTTAATTATGGTTGGGAAGATTTAGAGTTAGGATATCGCCTACAAAAACAAGATATTCCATTATTTTATTTGAAAAATGCAATTAATTATCATTACCACGTTGTAACTAAAAAAGAAGAAATTGAGCGAAATGTTAAGAAAGGTGAGTCTGCTAAAATATTAGTTGCAATTCATCCTGAATTAAAATTATTTTGTGGTCTTAATCCTCTTTCAAAAGCTATTTTTCCTATATTTAAAGAAACAGGTAGATTCTATCAGTTTCTTTTTAATAAAGGATTAAAAAGTAATTCAACATTTTTTAAAAACTTTTCATTTTGGTTTTTAAAAGAACATCAATACATGAAAGGTATATTATCAATTTAAATTAATATAATAAAAAACCTAGGCTAATTAAAGCCTAGGTTTTTAGTTGAAAATATTCTATTGAGTTATTTTTTTGCTAGAGGTTTTACGCCAAGAATCTTAGCTAAAATCCAAGCAAATAAGAAGCCAAGTCCACTAAGTAAAGCCCCCATTTTTGCAGGTCCTTGTGAAGATACAAGTCCATCAGTATAAGCTACTCCTGCTACAAATAATGCAACGGTCAAACCAATACCTGCAATCATACCCGTGATTAAGAGCTCCTTTAGTCCCATTCCAGTTGGAAGAGGGAATCCTAATAGTTTGCCTAAATAGGACAATCCAAATATCCCTATTGTCTTACCTATAATAAGTGATATGAAGATAACCCATGTAATAGTTCCAATACTAGAAAATTGAACACCTGCATTTGCGAAAGCAAAAAAGAATAAACCAAAATCTACAAAGACTGATGTGGAATGTAAATAATTTACTAAAGTAGAATCATGTGAATGAGATGCCGTCGCTTCTTTTTCTGAAGACTTATCGTGATCTGCATGATCTCCATGATCGCCTGATGGTAAAAAAGGAACAATAGCAACCAAGGCTAGAGCTGGGTGTAAATGTGCAGAATACAAACCATACCATGCAATTACACCAGGTCCAAATATGTATAGTGGCCAACTTTTAACACCTTGCTTTCTCATAATAAATGCAATTAGCATAGCTCCAGCAATAAATAACAACTGTACAGGATTAGCTGGATGATTTGGATCTCCATAAAAAATAGCAATAATACCTAAACCTATTGCATCATCAACAATGGCCAATAATAATAGAAAGTTAATAGCAGGGTGAGTAGCACCAAATATTAGTTTTGCAGCTAACCAAGCAAGAGCAATATCAGTCGCTGTAGGAATACCCCAACCTCTATTTAAATCAGTAACTCCCCACATATTAGTTAAGAGAAAAAATACTAAAACTGGAATTAAAACTCCGCCTAATGTTGCAAATAAAGGGTTTATGGCCTTTTTAATTGGATTAAGTGCTCCGCCCTTTAAAAAAGATTCAACAATTTCAACAGTGGCTATACCAAAAAAGAAAACCATAAAAATATCATTAATAAAAAAGTGTAATGAAGACCAATGAGCGTGGTGAACAAATTCATGATGAACAATATCATGATAGGTATGTGGAAATAAATTTGCAAAAATTAATGCCACAAAAACACCAATTATAAGTGGTAAGGAATATTCAGAACACAACTTAACTATATTTTTTAATGCTTTAGCCATACGTTACCTCGAAATTTAAATTTTTTAAAAATAATATTTTGTCATAAAAAAAGTAATTGATCAATTAATATCATAAATTCAATATTAAACTAAATAAATTAAATTATAATGGTTTATTCTAAAAGAGTAATTTCAAAAAGTTGCCAATTAGGTAATTTTTTTAAATTATTTTAATGGCTTTGGTTTTTAAAGTCTTTGTCGTACAATATTGTGCATGGCATTATCCAAACAAGATGAAGTTGAAATAAATAAAATTTTAGGTAGAACGCCTTCTACTGTTGAATATTACATTTTTGACACGATGTGGTCCGAACATTGTTCATATAAAAGTTCAAAATCGACGCTTAAACAATTACCTACAAAAGGGTCTGAAGTTGCTTTAGGAATTGGTGAAGATTCAGGTATAATTCGTTTTGCAAATTATGATGGAAAACAATATTGCCTAGCAATTTCACATGAGTCTCATAATCATCCTTCACAAATTTTACCAATTGAAGGTGCTGCTACGGGAGTTGGTGGCTGTGTAAGAGATGTCTATTGTATGGGGGCTGATGTAATTGGTGTTTTAAATTCTTTACACTTTGGTGTTCCTAGTTCTAATCAGTCCATTGTTGATGAAATTGCAGAAAAAGTAGTATTAGGGATTTCAGATTATGGGAACCCATTAGGCGTTCCAGTACTTGGCGGAGAAACACTATATCATAAATCATACAATGATAATTGTTTGGTAAATGTGGCCGCAATTGGATTGTTAACTGAAGATGAAATTATCCATTCTTATGTTCCAAAAAAGGCTAAAAACGAACCTTATGATGTAATTTTAGTTGGAAAACCAACAGATGCTACAGGTTTTGGCGGTGCTTCTTTTTCTTCTGCTACCTTAGATGATGACGATCAAATGACAAACCTAGGGGCAGTTCAAGTACACGACCCTTTTTTAAAAAGAGTTCTTGTTGAAGCTATTAAGGAATTATTAAAAACTGTCAAAGAAAAAAATATTGAAATTGGATTTAAAGATTTAGGAGCGGGGGGAATTTCATGTGCGACATCAGAAATTGCCGTCGGCGGTGGTTTTGGTATCACTGTGAACTTAGATAAGGTAAATATTGCAATTCCTAATTTAGCTCCAGAGATTATTGCTTGTTCTGAAACCCAGGAACGTTTTTGTATTGCAGTTCCAAGACATTTTTCAAATGAAGTTTTAGATATATTTAACAGACGCTTTGATATTCCAACGTTATACCCAAATGGAGGGGCTGCTGTAATTGGTGAAATTACTCAAGACAATTTATTTATTATGACTTATAAAAATAAAGAGATATGCCATTTACCAGTAGAATGTATTACAACAGAAGTCAAAGCTATCAGAACAGCAACACCTAGACAAGTTTCATCAAATAAAGAAGACAGTAACCAATTAAAGAGTTCTTCATCAATACAAGAAATATGTAACGTTTTTTTATCTCAATTGAATAATAGATCTAAACGATATGTATATCGTTATTTTGATAATGCGGTTCAAGGAAATACTGTTATATTCCCGGGTGAAGCAGATGCGGTTGTAACAACACCAGTTCCAGACAGTAATTTAGGTCTGGCTGTATCAATGGATAGTAATTTATATGGTGAATACGATCCATATGTTTCTGGTGCAGGAGCAGTAGCCGAATCAATAAGAAATGTTATATCTGTTGGGGCACGTCCTATTGCATTAACAGACTGTTTAAATTATGGAAATCCTGAAAAGCCTAATGTCTTTTTTGACTTTCAAGAAGGTGTAAGAGGTATAAAAGAAGCGGCAGAGGCATTAAGCATGATCGACAACGATCCAGTACCTATTATATCTGGAAATGTTAGCTTTTATAATGAGTCAAAGCAAGGCAGTGCTGTTGTACCATCACCTGTTATATGTTGTATGGGTAAAGTTGATGACATTAACCAAAGTAAAACAATGCAATGTTTTGATCCAAATTTAGAGCTTATTTTGGTAGGTAAAAGACATAATGAATTTGCAGGAACTCAAATTCAACAATATCTAGAGAATAAACCAACTATAGCTCCTCAGGTAAGATTAACTGAAGAAGCTAACCAAAATAAAGCTATATTAGCTCTAATTAGACAAGATTTAGTATCTATTGTTCACGACATATCAGTAGGTGGTGTATTTCAATCAATATCAGAAATGATTTTAGGTGAAAGAGGTATCGTTAGGGCAGGGGTTAGATTAAAATTAAGTGATGAAAATCTTGTTTCAACATTATTTTCGGAAAATGGAGGCTATATTATAGCAACGAATCAATTAGTAGAATGCCAAAAATATTTAGAAAAACATAATTGCTCATATGAAACAATTGGAATAACTACAATCGAAAAGAAATTTTTTATAAATACTCCTAAAAATAATTTTGAAGTAGAAGTTGAAAATTTAGTCGAACAGTTTAATTCAGCAAATCCTTAACATTTAATGCTTAAACTAGATTCTTCACTTCAATACGTTAAGGGAGTGGGGCCAAAAATTGCAAAAGTTCTCGAGAAATTATCTATTCATAAAATAGAAGATTGTTTTTCATTTTTTCCACGTGAGTATGATGATCGCCGTCGTTTACCGAAAATTTCTGAATGTAAAATGGATGAACAGGTTACTGTTTTAGCAACCGTGAAATCTATTTCTGAAAAAAAAGTAAAAAACAATATGACAATTTTACAATGCTATATTGCTGATATATCAGGAAAAATAAAAGCGATCTGGTTTAATCAACCTTATTTAAAGAAAGTTTTAGATGTAGAAAAAAAAGTTATTTTAAAAGGGAGAATTGAACAATCATTATTTTTGCAAGAAAGACAATTAAATGTAACTCATACTGAGTTTATTTATTCTGAAAAAGATTATAAGGAAAGTGTAGGTATTGTTATTCCAGTTTACTCACTTACGCACGGTGTCCATCAATTACAATTAAGACGAATTATTAAACAAGTTTTTATAGATTGTTTACATTTAGTGCAAGAAACATTGCCAGAAAAGTTATTACAATCACTTCAAATTATTCCCATTCAAGCCGCATTAAAGCAATTACATTTTCCTACATCTGTTGAAGATTACAAGCGTGCTAGAAAACGCTTTGTCTTCGATGAATTTTTTTATTATCAACTTAGATTAGAAAAAAAACGTTTAATCCATAAACAGACAATGAAAACGGATCCTTTGATAGGGAATAATACATTTACTAAAAATTACCTTCATCAATTAGCTTATAAATTAACAGTTGCTCAAGAAAGAGTAATAGAGGAAATAAAAAATGATTTAAAAAAGCCTATTGCTATGAATAGATTATTACAAGGTGATGTGGGATCAGGTAAAACCGATGTTGCAATTTCAACATTATTAATAGCTATAGAAGCAGGTAAAAGTGGAGTATTAATGGCTCCAACTGAAATTTTAGCTGTACAACATTACCTTAAATTTAAAATGCTACTCGAGCCTTTGGGTTTAACTGTGTGTTTATTAAAAAGTAAAATGCGAAAAAAAGAAAAAGAGATGTCTTTAAATTTAATCCAATCCAGTGAAAACGTTATTGTTATTGGGACTCATGCCTTGATTGAAGATTATGTTCAAATTCCCAATTTAGGTGTTGTTGTAATAGATGAACAACATCGATTTGGAGTAATGCAGCGATCAAAATTAAAAAATAAAGGTGAATGTCCACATTGTCTATATATGACAGCCACACCTATTCCAAGAAGTTTTATGTTAACTTGTTTTGGAGATCTTGATAAATCTATTATTGATGAGATGCCCCCAGGAAGAATTCCACCTCAAAGCTTTCTTGTAAAAGAAGAGTTTCTTCCTAATGTCTACCAATCTTGTTACGAAAGATTATTGGAAGGCGAACAAATTTATATTGTTTATCCATTAGTTGAAGAGTCTGAAAAAATAGATTTAAAATCAGCAGAAGAAGGATATGAAAATGTGTCTAAAGTTTTTCCTAAGCAAAAAGTGGGTTTAATTCATGGGCGAATGCATCCTGATGAGAAAAAAACAATTATGGATCAATTTAAATCTAATGAAATTCAAATATTAGTATCAACAACTGTCATTGAAGTTGGGGTTGATGTCCCCAATGCGACTATAATGATCATTAGACATGCTGAGAGGTTTGGTTTGTCTCAGTTACATCAATTAAGAGGTAGAATAGGTCGTGGAAAGAAAGCTTCAATATGTTATTTTATTTCAGAAGCTAAAACAGAAAATGCCCAAAAAAGATTACATTCCATGTGTTCAACTACTGATGGATTCAAAATAGCTGAATATGATTTAATGATTAGAGGTCCAGGCGATATTTTAGGTACAAGACAGTCAGGATTACCAGATTTTAAGCTTGCAAATTTAATTCAAGATGAAAAAGTTCTATTAAAAGCAAAAGAAGAAGCGAGTAATATTATCGCAAAAGATCCAAATTTAGATGCAGAGGAGCATAAACTCTTGAAAGAAGAATATCTTAAAAGGCAGGCAAATTTTCAGCTTGATAGTTTAAACTAAAATGAGAATTATTGCTGGAGAGTATAAAGGAAGAACACTTTTTTATGGGCATAAAAAAGAACATCGACCCACTCAGGATAGAGTGAAAGAAGCCTTATTCAATATGATTCAAGCAGACTGTGAAGGGACAATTGTTCTAGATGCTTTTGCAGGTACAGGGTCATTAGGCTTAGAAGCATTATCTCGAGGAGCTGAAAAAGTAATATTTATTGATAAATATATTGATTTTTTGAAAAAGAATACAAATTGGTTAAATGATTCTAAAAAAGTTGAGATCAAAAGAAAGTCTATTTTAAATTATATTAAGTCTACATCATTAAAATTTGACTTGATTTTTCTAGATCCTCCCTGGAATCAGCTTGAATTATTTGATATTACGTTGAAGCTGATATTTGATTTTGATATAATTTCAAATAATGGTTTAATTATATGCGAACATCCAAAATCCTTTGAAATAGGATATTTTTCAAAAAGTAAACAGACCAAAACAATAGGGAGTACATCATTAACACTAATAAGCAAATAAAAAGAGCAATTTATCCTGGTAGTTTTGATCCAATCACAAATGGACATATAGATATTGTTGAAAGAGCTTCCAAAATATTTGATGAAGTTACAATTGCTATATTTAGTAATTCGAGTAAAAATCAACTGCTTACTTTCGAAAAGCGAAAAGAACTTATTGAAAAAGTTTTTAAGGGTCGGTCAAATATTAAGGTGGATACATTTAAAGGCCTTTTAGTTGATTATGCAACAAAAACAAAAATTTACACGGTTATTAGAGGTTTAAGAGCTGTTTCAGACTTTGATTATGAATTTCAAATTGCTTTAACAAATCGAAAACTTAATGATAAAGTAGATACCGTATTATTAATGACAGATCAAAAATATTCTTATCTTAGTTCTACTGTAGTAAGAGAATTAATTAAATTTAACGCAGATGTTTCTGCACTTGTTCCGTCAATTGTTCATAAAACTGTAAGGGAGCTATATAATGAGTGAAATATTAGGTTTATTAGATGCACTAGAATCGGTCGTATTAGAGTCAAAAAAAATACCTTTAACTGAAAATATAATCTTAGAAGAAAGAAAAGTAATCGATCTTATAGATAAAATTAGAATTACGGTCAACTCAAATGGAAATAATGTACGTAAAACAGTTGATATTAACGAAGAATCAAGTAACCAATCTGATGATATTATAATTGATAAATTAAAGCCTACTCAAAAGGAATCCGATATATTAGAAGAGGCAAAAAAAATAAAAGAGGGTGCCAGCGAATATGCAGAATACGTTCTTACTAGTTTGCAATTAACAATAACAAAGATGCAAAACAATTTGATAAAGCTTGAAAAAAATATAGAAAGTGGAAGAAATATAATCCATAAACAAACAAACGAAAAAAATAGTAACGAGGAGATCGAAAAAATTGAAAAAAAATAATAATACAATCGAAAAAACACGTTTAATATCTGTTCAAAGAAAATTTACAAAATATGCACCTGGCTCAGTTTTAATTTCTTTTGGTGATACCAAGGTATTAGTAACGGCTACAATAGAAGAATCTGTCCCACGCTTTATGAAAGACGAGGGGAGAGGATGGATAACTGCCGAATACTCGATGTTGCCAGCTTCATCTGATACAAGAGTTAGAAGAGAAGTAGCTAAAGGTAAACCATCTGGAAGAACAAGTGAAATTCAAAGGCTAATTGGTCGATCTTTAAGAGCTATTATAGATTTTGAAAAATTAGGTGAAAGAACGATTTATATTGATGCAGATGTAATTCAAGCTGATGGTGGAACCAGAACTGCTTCTATTACAGGCGGGATGGTTGCTTTAAATGATGCTATAAATGATTTACTAGCTAAAGGGTTAATTAAAGAAAGTCCTATTAAAGAGTGGGTTGCTGCTGTAAGTGTAGGCAAATGTGATGGCGAATTTGTAACAGATTTATGTTATGAAGAAGACTCAAATGCAGATTTAGATATGAATATTGTAATGACTGAATCTGGAAAGTTTGTTGAAATTCAAGGTACCGCTGAAAAAGAAACTTTTTCTAAAGAAGATCTTGATACTTTATTAGAAAATGCAAAAAATGCTATTGATCATATATTGAATGTAGTTAAAAGTGAATGAATTTTCAATAATACAAAAACATTACGATACGATAATAAAACAAGGTTACGATAATTTACCCTACGAAGCGGGTGGCTTTTTTGGTGGAACACCAGAAGGTGTCATTATGGCCATCTTGCCTATTTATAATCAACATGATGACGGAAGAAAGGATAACTTCGTTTTTACTAGCGATATGTTAATTAGTGCTCATCAATTTTTTAAAAAACATGAATTAATCTATTATGGTTTATATCATACTCATCCCACTGGTGTTGCTTATCCTTCTGATGCAGATATTGCTTCAGGCCAACGCTTTCATTTTATAATTAGTTATCAAAATAGAAATGTACCCATTTTAAATGCATTTGAAATCATTAATCAAAAACCACATCAAATTTCAATAAAGGTAATTTCAGATAAAGGGTTTTATACTAAAGATAAAAACGCAACTAAAAAAGTAAAAAAACGATTTTCTCCTCAACAATCACCTGTTGAAGATCGTGAGGATCTAGAAGAGCGCATTGGAAATATCATTACTGAACAACCTAATCAATATCAAAAAATTGAACCAAGAGATGATGTGAAAGGATCAGATTTTAGTACAATGGCTTAGCTTCTTAACGAACTTGGCCCTCACCATGAACAATATATTTATATGATGTAAGTTCACTAAGTCCCATTGGCCCACGAGCATGTAATTTTTGAGTAGAAATACCAATTTCTGCTCCAAAGCCAAATTCTCCACCATCAGTAAAACGTGTAGAAGCATTAATAATAACCGTAGAAGCATCAACTAATGTCGAGAATAATGTCATATGTTCTTCATTCTCGGTAACAATAGCTTCTGTGTGCAATGTTCCATATGTTTTAATATGACTACAAGCTTCGTTCACATCTTTTACAATTTTTATAGCAACTATCATATCTAGATATTCAGTATGCCAATCTATTTCTTCTGCTTTATCACAGCGATCAACAAATTTCTTAGTTTTTGAACAACCTTTAATAGTGACATTATTTTTTTGAAAACGTTTTTCAAGTTTTGGTAAAAATTCAGCAGCTATTTTTTCATTTATTAAAATAGTTTCACACGCATTACACACAGACGGTCGATTTGTTTTTGAATTATCTGCAATATTTAAAGCCTTATCTAAGTCTGCAAATTCATCAATATATAAATGACAATTACCCACACCTGTTTCAATGGTAGGAACGGTTGCCGAATTTACAACATTCTGAATTAAATTTGCGCCACCTCTTGGAATAATTAGACTTAAGTATTTGTTCATTTTAACAAAGCTTTTAACACTTTCTCGAGATGTATCTTCAAGAAGTTGAACAATATCTCTATCTAAATTTAGAGACTTTAACGTTTTATGTAAAATCGAAACTATTGAAAAGTTTGTATTGTAAGCTGATGCACTTCCTCTGAGAACAATAGCATTCCCAGTTTTTATAGCAATTGCAATAGCATCTGCCGTTACATTGGGTCTAGCTTCATAAATTATTCCTATAACACCTAAAGGAACTCTAATTTTAGTGATAGATAACCCATTAGGTCGAATCCATTCATCTAAAACAATACCAATAGGATCATCTAGTTGAATAATATCATCAATACTATCGGCAATATTTTTTAATCTTTCTTTAGTTAAAGTTAATCGATCTATTAATGCTGAAGTAAGTTTATTTTTTAGTCCATTTTCAATATCTTTTTGATTTGCTGCAAGAATATCCATAGAGTCTGTAAGCAAGTTTTTCTTAAATAAATTTAAAACTTTATTTTTTAATTCAGTATCTAGTGAACTTAAAACTTGTTTACTTTCAAAAGCTTTTTGGCATTGTTCTTCAATAGTTTGTGTTGTGTTGTTTTCAATTAAATTGGTTTGATACATGTTCCTACCTTCTCATCATTTAAAATTTTCATAATGATACCATGATCTCTTCCATTAGCAATAAACGTTATGATTTTTTTATCAAGAGCAAATTGTGCTGCCATTAATTTTGATTTAATACCACCTTTTCCTTTTGTATCTAATGTTGATGGAGCTTTTGAAATCATTTCATCAGAAATATCGTTCAATTCAGGAATTAATGATGCATGTTTATCATGTTCTGGATTATTTGTATAAATTCCATCTTGATCAGTTAGAATAATATATTTTTTCGCTTTCATTAATATCGCTACATGAGAAGATAAAATATCATTATCCCCAAATTGAATTTCATCTGTTGCTACAGTATCATTTTCATTAATGATTGGAATAATATTTTTTTTAAATAACATTTCAATTGTATTTCTAACATTTGTTTTTTTTAAATCATCAAAAAAACTATCCTTTGTAAGAAGTATTTGAGCTACTCTATGTTTGTTTTGTTCAAAAAATTGTGAATATTCTTTCATTAATAATATTTGGCCTAATGCGGCCGCTGCCTGTTTTTCTGGAATTGTTTCTGGAATAATATCTAGTAGCTCAGCTCCTGAGATAATTGAACCAGATGAAACTAAAATAACATTATACATATTGTTAATTTCAGATAGTTGGGTAGATAATTGTCTTAGATTATTTAAATCTAATTTCCCTTTTTCAGTAACAAGAAGTTTGGTACCTACTTTTACAACGATTGTTTCTTTCATATTAAGTCCTTAATTAAGCAGTCAATTTTAATATATACTCAATTAAATCTGAAATTCCATGAGATGTAAATGAAGAAAAGCCAAATGTATCAATTCCTTCTTTTTTAAAAAAGTCTATTAATTCAGATAATTGATCAGAAGAAATTAAATCCGACTTTGAAATTAAGACGAGAGATTGTTTTTCTTCTAAAGAAGATTCATATAAAGCGAGTTCTTTTCTTAATAAATGATAATCATTGAGACAAACTGAAGGATCTTGATTTGCTTCAATCAGATGTAACAATATTTTAGTCCGTTGAATATGTTTTAAAAAATCAAACCCTAAACCCTCACCTTTACTTGCTCCTTCAATTATACCTGGTATATCAGCAAGGATAATTTCTCTATCTACAGTTTTTAATGTTCCTAAATTTGGAAATAATGTTGTGAAAGGGTAATTCCCAATTTTAGCATTTGCTTTTGTTAAACATTTTAATAGAGAAGACTTTCCTGCATTTGGAACACCAATTAAACCCACTTCTGCAATTAATCGTAATTCAAGATTAACAGTTATAATTTGTCCTTCTTTTCCTGAATTTGCTTGGCGTGGTGTTCTATTTATAGATGAAGCGAATTTAGTATTTCCAAATCCACCATTTCCTCCCTTTGCTAATATTATGCTTTGGTTATTTTTGTTTAAGTCATATAAAAGTTCTTTATTATTATCCATAATCAAAGTGCCTGTTGGAACTTCAATATACAAATCTTCGCCAGCTGAGCCATATTTTTTTTTACCTAAACCTGGTTTGCCATTGGCTGCTTTAATTATATTTTTAACTGTTTTTAAATGGGTTAAAGATTGTAAATTATTA
>CEOK01167512.1_pt1 | contig 13780 bp, 12 predicted proteins | sample 427001 | NCBI WGS metagenome assembly CEOK01 (sample SAMEA2591108, study PRJEB7988) | marine metagenome | isolation source: saline water (ENVO:00002010), including | reverse complement strand
TTTCATTGTCCAAAAATGCAGCATTTATATTTAAATAATCATGTATTCTGCTAAATTCGTTGATTTCAAATTTTGCTTTGAGTATTTCAGAATTTATTTTTACTAAACTATTATTTTTTTGCTTTTTTAATTTTTCTTCCGTGTTTTTTACATAACTGGGCAACTTTGAATAATAGACTTCAATATTATTTTCTTTAAATTTTTCTAAAGCAAAAATTATCTCTTTTATATCGAGTGGTTCATTAATGTTAAGATTCAACCATAGTTTATTGCAAGTATCTAGAAATTCTAAAAATTCTGATTTGTTGTTTAATATATTTTCTGCATCTAAGATTTCTTTATATCTATTGTATGATCTTGATAATTGGTTTAATTGGTTTTGTTTATATTCAATATTTTCTCTTTCATTGTTTGAATCTACTCTTAAATAATTATCCTCACAGCTTTTTATTATTTTTTGTGCTGGGTTTAATTGTTTTAAATTTTTCAAATATTCTAAATTTTTAAATACTTTACCTACGTATTTAGCTCTTGTTAGTTGTGAGCATAACTCTGTTAGATAGCTTTTATTACTCTTTGTATGATATTCATTTATAGGATCTATACTAAATATACTCATAATTACTTATCGAACTTATTTAAGAAAATATTGCATTTTTTTTATTTAATATAAGATGTTTCACGATGTGTTGTTTTGTAATGCATTTTTTAGATTGTTTTTTAACATTTCTTGACTTGACCCTGATATAAAATTTCTAATATATGAGAGCATTATATATTTATTTTTTTTGAAATTTTTAGGGAGTTCTCCTACTGTTGATTTAACATGTTTTAATGAACATTCTGGGTGCCCTTGAATAAATAACCCTGTATTATTGATACAGTGATAACCTAGTATTGGGATGTCTTCTGAAGTTAAAAAAACATCAATATCAATACTTTTTGAGATTTTTGAATTCGAATAATATTGATGTGCCATAAACATGTCTAGGGATAAATCTAAATTAGAAATTTTTATTTTTTTTATGTAACGTTGAAAGTTTCCTAAATTACCGTTTATTGTTTGTTTTAAAATGGTTAATTGTTTTTGAAACGCAAAACAAAAGCCTACTATTTTTGTTGATTGTTTTTCATCATCTTCATCCTTATTTTTTTGACTTGATTCTTTCATAACATTATTGATTGTATTAAAGCAATCATTTAAATCTTTTCTTTCACTTACATGGCCGTGCGCGCCTGATATAATGATTGCTTTGGCTTGACTTAGTTTTTTTACCCCTAAACTAACTGTTGCTTTAGGGTTTAAAAAATACATGTTTGTTGATAATGGTGCATCGTTTAATGCTAAATATTGGGTATCATATTTTGGATAAACTGCTTTTGAATTTGGATTCTCTAATAAGACAATAAATATTATTTGACTTGTTGGGTGTCTATAAAAAGGCATTGGTAAAGCTATAATTTTTTTTGTCATATTTATGTTTAAATTTTATTTTTTTTAACTTTTTTTAAAAAAATTAGTTGAGATATTTATTGGGGTTTTGGATGATTTTTTGTAAAAGTCTAAATGGTTTAGCTAAGTGTGCGCCATCATAATAGCGATGATCCATTGTAAATGTAATAATGACTGTTTCAGCTACTTGGATTGTTTTGTTAACTACTGTTGGCTTTAAGGTTGGTTTTCCAATAGCTAACATCATTCCGCATCTTGAAAATGGAAAAAGTGGTATATAGGCTTCTTCCATTCCAAGTCCGCCAATTGAACTAATACCAAAACTTCCGTAACGGTCATTTGGTAAGCCTAGCCAACTGAGGTTTAAATTTAATGTATACATTAAAAAGTTAAACAGTTTAACGGCTAATTTCATTAGCCTCAAAGGGAAAAGTGTTATGGTTGTTTTTGCGATTTCCATTTGGATGTCTTTCTGTTGTCTTAGCTCTGTGGCCTTTTTATGAACTTCTGTAGCTATATCGATTAATGATTTATGTTGTACATCTTCTATGTTTATTCCAAGTAAATCATATCCTTTTTTCGAGCGAAGATGTGTTTGGATAAAAGCGGAAACAGTTTTACGAAATTTAGGTTTATTTCTGATTAAGGTGATGTTTAAATCAGGATGTCGATCAAAGATGATTCCCATAGTTTTAGCCATTACATGATTAATAGTTATTTTATGTTCAGATTTTTTATTTAAATCAACTAAATAGTCGTTTATTTTGGTTAAATTGATTTCAACTTTTCCATAATAAGTCGAATCGTTGGGAGCTTTCCATGTTCCTATAGCTAATTTTCGAAAATAGGTTATATTTGGACTACCTTTTGTTTTAATGTTAAACATTATTCTTTGTTTGATTCATGATAATAACCTGCTAGCATGGCTAACATTCGAGCACCAATAATGGCATCAATTCCATGATTTTCACCGTTAACTTCAACTAAATCAAAACCAATGATTCGTTTTCCTGATTTTACTAGCATTGCTAATAAAAAATCTATTTGATCAAAATCTAGTCCTCCTGGAACAGGTGTGCCAGTATTGGGACATAAATATGGACTTAAACAATCAATGTCAAAGCTTATGTAAATTTGGTCTGGACAATTATTAATGATTTTTTTGCATATACTTTTCCAGCTTTTACCTTGAAATAAATCTTTTTTCATTTCATGATTAAAAAACGTTTTTATTCGGCCTTTTGAACCTTTCATTACACTTAGCTCTTCTTCTGAATAATCGCGAATACCTACTTGAATTAGTCTTGTAATATCTTTAATTTCCATTACATGTTTCATGATTGATGCATGTGAATATATAAAGCCTTGATAAGCTGACCGTAAATCCATATGTGCATCAAATTGAAGTACACCAAATGAGTCGATGTAATCTGCAAGTGCTTGGATTACACCAAGAGAACATGAATGTTCTCCTCCAATCATGCCAATTAGTTTCTCTTCTTTAATTGCATGTTCAGTTTCTTTATAAATATGTGTGTTTAGATTAGCTGAGGCTTGATTAATTTCTAGTAGGTCTTTTTGTTCTAATTCTGTTAATTCAATATTTTTTTCGAATTTTTGTATTATTGTGTGAGCCTTTTTTCTTAATTTTGTATTATTTTTTATTTCTTTAGATGAACTTGCTAGCATGAATATGCCTTCATCAAATACAGTCTTATAATTATGATGAAAAAGATCTAATTGATGCGATGCATTATAAATGATTGACGGACCATTTATTGTTCCTGAACGATAGCTAGTTGTAACATCCCAATGAGCTGGAATGATCCACATATCTGATTCTTTTTTACTAGGATATAATCCAAATAAGTTTACTGTTTGTGCCATGGACGTATCATATCATTTTTACTTTTTATTTATAATGACATATTGTGTATACTATTCACATGATAGATTTTGATCGGTCTAGGTTTAAAGATAAAACAATTATATTTTGTGTCATCCATTATAATTTTGAATGTGTGTATGTTACTTTAAAAAATATTATTTCGATTTTAGATCAATTACCTGATGTGTATTTGGTATTAATTGATAGTGCTTCAGTACCTGATGTTAAAAATTATTTTAATTTAATTCAACATGATCGAATAGATAAAATTAGTTTGCCTATTAATTTTGGTTATAATCATTCCGTAAATTTTTATATAAGGGATTTTATACATGATTCAAACTGTCCAAAAACCATAGTTCGACTTGATGCAGATATCTTATTTTCAGAACCTGATTTTAAATCTTTATTAGAAGCCGTTGAAAACTTGAAAGAATTTGCGATCATAGGTATGTCTTACTACCCTAACGAGTGTAACCCCCAACTTAATACATTTTTTAAAGCTAAGACATTTATTGGTAAAAATAATAAGGAATATCGATTAAAAATGTCATTTATGACACCTATTTCAGGCGGGATTATGGCATTTAGTGGACGTGTTTTGAAAGATGATTTAAATTATCAACCATTTCAACCAAAATATTTGCCTAAAAAATTTATTAAAATCACACCTGTTGGTGGTGCAGATTCAGCTCTTTATAATGCGCTGAAAGGTAAATATAAAATGGGATATTTAGAAGGAACTACGGCTTATCATTTAAAATCTAGGGATAATACTGTTGTCAATATTCCAGAACATTATAAATATTTATTAAGTCCTGTTTAAATATGAAAACGCTAATGGTTGATTTATTGTTTTTAAAGTATTATTAAGTTTAAATCATGAATAAAAAACAGTTTTTAAATGAATTTAAGTCGTTTTCAGTCTTTCCTATTTGCGAAGAGCTTGTTTTTGATATGGATACTGCAATAAACACTTTTTACAAATTTTTAGATCATAAAGACGTTATTTTTTTAGAAGGTATTTCTTCGACTGAACAACATGGTCGTTATTCATATTTAGCATTAGATGCTTATTTAAAATTAATTTGTTATGACAATCATTATGTAATTAAAAAACATAATGAAGAATATAACTTTGACGGGACTGTGTTTGACGCATTATCTTCTGTTTTAAATCAATTTAATATGTCGGATAATTCACCAGATTATATTACAGGTTTATATGGAACAATTAGTTATGAAGTGGCTGCCCATAGTGAGGATATTAAGTTGCCTAAGCAGCGTCGTTTGGATACTCCTTTTGCAGAATTTATGGTGCCAAGAACAACCATTGTTTTTGATAAACATTATCATAGGATGACATTATGTTACACCTTATTTAAAGAAGATATTAATCACCATAAAATTAATCCATTAGAAGCTTATGAGACGGCATTAAAAGAACTTGATTCGTTAAAAAAACTTATTCAGAAAACAGTTCAAGTTGAACCTGCTTTTTTATTTAATGAAGTAGATCGGTATCAAGAAATTAATGCAACATATAACAGAGATAAAGAAAAATTTTATAGTGATGTTGAACGTTGTAAAAAGTATATTTATGATGGAGATATTTTTCAAATTCAAATTTCTAGGCGTGCTAGTGTTCCTTACAGTGGTAATCCTTTTCACTTATATCGATATTTACGCAACTTTAATCCTTCCCCATTAATGTTTTTTCTCAAAAATAATGATACAACTTTGATTGGAGCTTCTCCTGAAATTTTAGTAAATGTTTCTGATAATAAGATGATTATTCGTCCAATTGCGGGTACTAGAAAACGTTATTCTAGCGATCGAACAGAAGATGAAATTATTCAAGAGTTGGTTTCTGATGAAAAAGAAAAGGCTGAACATATTATGCTAGTTGATTTAGCAAGAAATGATATTGGTCGAGCTTGTGATTTAGCAACTGTAGAAGTTACTGATTTAATGATAGTAGAAAAATATACTCATGTTATGCATATGGTTTCTGAAGTTCAAGGAAGATTAAAAGAAAATATGACAGCTGTCGATGCATTAAAATATGGGTTTCCTGCTGGTACTGTGACAGGTGCTCCTAAAATTAGAGCTATGGAAATTATCTCAGAATTAGAAGATGAGCAAAGAGAGTTTTATTCTGGAGGAATTGTTTTTTTTGATTTTAAAGGAAACTTGAAGACGGCTTTAACCATTAGAAGTATTTTAGTTAAAGATAATGTTGCTTACACTCAAGCTGCAGCTGGAGTTGTTGCTGATTCAAATCCTGATGATGAATTCAAAGAAACTAATAATAAAATGCGTAGTTGCTTATCAGCAATGACACAATTTGGAGATCAACCATGATATTAGTTATTGATAACTATGATTCTTTTACATATAACTTAGTTGATTATTTTGGTCGAATTACTGATGCTGAAATTCTTGTTTATAGAAATGATAAAATTTCAATTAATCAAATTAAAGAATTAAACCCTGATTACATTGTTATATCACCTGGTCCTAAAACACCAAAAGAAGCCGGCATTAGTAAAGACGTTATAAAGTCGTTTGGGGCACATATTCCAATTTTAGGGGTTTGTTTGGGTCATCAAGCTATTGGTGAAGTATTTGGTTCAACTATTTATAATGCAAAAGAGTTAATGCATGGAAAAACATCGCCTATTAGTCATAATGGACATTTTTTATTTAATAATATTTCATCTCCATTTGATGCAACTCGTTATCATTCATTAGCGATTAAACCTGATACATTAGCTAAAGATTTGGAAGCTCTTGCTTTTACTGCTGATGGTGAAATAATGGCAATTGCTCATAAAACTTTACCCATTTATGGTGTTCAATTTCATCCTGAATCTATTTGTTCACCTGATGGCTTACAATTATTAGAGAACTTTTTAGTTCATACAAATAAAATATCATGATTAATATCTTTAACACAAAATCTCATGAATCGAAAATTACAGTTATTTTATGTGCTTATAATCGGCCTCAACTTATTGAAGAGCAAATTGCTGCAATCAAATCTCAGTCTGTTCCTGTAGATGATATATGGTTATGGTATAACCAAGGTACTGAGCCTCAACTTACTATCCCTGATATTAAAGTTGCTTATTGTAATCATAACTTTAAATTTTTTGGTCGATTTGCTTTTGCTATGATGGCTAAAACAGATTATGTGGCCTTGTTTGACGATGATACTATTCCAGGTAAAAATTGGTTAAAAAATTGTTTAGATCATATGCAAACTCATGAAGGTATATTAGGCACAACTGGAATTCAATTAACTAAAAAAGCTTATATTAATCATGTAAAAGTGGGTTGGAATGGAACATATGGTTCAAATGAGTCTATTGAGGAAGTTGATTTAATTGGACATGCTTGGTTTTTAAAAAAGGCTTGGTTAAAATATCTATGGTATGAAGATCCTGTTTCTTGGGATAATGGAGAAGATATTCATTTAAGCTACATAGTGAAAAAATATGCTAATGTTGCATCTTATATTGTTCCTCATCCTAAGGATGATCTAACTGTTTGGGGCAGTACAAAAGGATCTGAATATGGTAGTGATGATAAAGCAACTTGGAAAAAACAACCTAATAAACATATCAATTTAAGAAATAAAGTTGTTAAAACATTAATTGATCGTGGCTGGAATCCACTATTTATGACAAAGACACATGAATTTACAAGTAAACCATAGTCCATTGCGACTTTTATATATTGCAGTTCATTCTCACAAAGGTTGGGGAGCTGAATACTGGTTAGATAAAGCTTTTTCTAGGCTCGGTTTAACTATCATAAAACTTGATTATCGACAAATTCGTTCAGATAGCAATTATGATGAATTAAGACGGCAGATAGTGTCTTTAGAAGATGACTATGATGCTATTTTTTTACAGCGTGCTGATAATATTCCTGAATATGTTTTTGCTGGACTTTCAAAGCCCATTGTTTTTTGGAGTACTGAATTGCTTCATCGACGTAAAGATGTAAATCAATTATTAAGAACAACACATTTTGAATGGTTATTTGTACATACACCACGTTGTATAGATATTATTGAAAAGAAATTTTCTCATCAAAAGGACAATGTTTCAGTGTTGCATAATGCTACGCCGGTAGAAAATATTGTTTCTGATAAAAATAAAAAGAATTACTTTGCAATATTTAATAGAAGTTTATCTTTTAGAAGAAGACGCTGGTTATATCCTTCTTTAGACCTTATTGATGTTAAGCAAGGAAGATATGGTGATGATTATTTTAATGACTTAAAACAAAGTTATATAGCTGTAAATATTCATTTTTCTAAAAATATTGATTTTGAAACGGGGATATTTGAAGCGATGTCCGCTGGTTGTGTGGTTGTTTCGGAAACCTTAGCAGATAAAACATGTTTTGATTTAAAGTTAAAAGATGCCATTATCCAGGTTTCTTCCCCAAAAGAATTAAAAGACGTTTTATTAGAACTTAATAATAATTCTACTTTATTAAATGAGTATCGGGATAGAAGCTTAAAAGCTATTCAATTAAATACTTGGGACCAACGCGCCAAACAGATTGTTAATGTATTTGAAAAGGTTTTATCTAAATAATTTCTTGTGATTTTGTTGCAATTAACGTTTTGTTGGGAGATAATTTATTTTATTAATTTGATATATTTTCTTTTTTAAGCGTATTATTTAGTTTTATAAAAATATGGATTATATATGTATAAAAAATTTTTTAAAAAGTTAAAAAAAAATAAATTCTCTGTTAATCAGGAACTAGTTATTTTTGATGTTGGTGCAGGCGATTGTGAACAAACAGTAGCGCTTTATCATCAGTTTCCAAATGCTACAATCTACGCATTTGAATGTAATTTTTCTCAGTTAAGTAAAGCTAAACAAAATATTGAATCTTATCTTGATCGTATTAAATTAGTTGAACAGCCTGTATATATAGATGATCAAGAGATTTCTTTTTATGATATTGACCCAAAAAATACGATTACAACTTGGGAAGATGGGAATCCGGGAGCTTCATCATTATTTCAAGCGAATCCAGCATATAGAGTTGAAACATATGTTCAGAATAAGCGTTCGCTCGATGCGATAAGATTAGATAGATTTATGCAATTACATAGTATTTCTAAAGTAGACATTCTTTTTTTAGATAATCAAGGTGCTGAATGGCATGCATTGAAATCGTTAGGTAAATATCTTTATCAGGTGAGTTATGTTTTCACAAAAGTTTTTCATACTGCATTATACAAAAATCAAAGTATGTTTTCAGATATAGATGATTATCTTGTTAACTATTATGCATTTGACTGTTTAGATAAAGTTAATACCGATAACTATTTTGAATACTTAAGTTATAAAAATAGGTTTCTTGACGATATTATTTTTGATGTTGTTGCTTTACCAAGAAAAAAACAATTTTGGTTGAGGGGAAAACCTAAACGATATCTTTTACATACCATAACTTTATTTAAGCAATATACAAATGCAAAAACGATATTAGAAATCGGTTCCATTCGGCAAAAAATGAATCATACTATTGACCAATTTGATCCTCGTTGTTGTAATGATGGACATTCTACATACTTTTGGGATCATTATACAGATGCGGATATTTATACTGTAGATATAGATCCAGCTTGTAAAGCTATGATTGATTCAGAACCGCGCTTAAAAAATGTAAAGGCGTATACAGATGATGCTATTGAATTTGGAAAATCATTTGATAAACAAATTGATTTATTATTTTTAGATGCATGGGATGTTTTGCCTAGTATTCCATATGCTGAAAAGCATTTAGAAATATACTTTATTTTAAAAGATAAATTAGCTGATAATTGTCTTATACTTATTGATGATACGGATGTTGGTTCTGGAGGTAAAGGAAAATTAATTATTCCTCAATTACTTGAAGATGGTTTTTCCTTACTTGTAAGTAAACGCCAAACATTATTAATTCGTTCTTCACATGAATATATACCTACTCACCTTCATCATGATTTTGATATTGTTATACCTGTTGGGCCAAAAGATATTTCTATGATTGAAAAGCAAATTGAATATACCAAAAAAAATGTAATTGGATATAGGAAGATTTTTCTTGTTTCGTATGATCCATCTTTAACTGTGGATGGGTGTATAACGATTTCCGAAGATGATTTTCCCTTTTCAATAGAAACTGTAGCTAGTATTTTGGGCAAATCTGACCGGAATGGATGGTATTTACAACAATTATTGAAATTATATGCAGGATTTGTTATACCTAATATCTTAGATCGTTATTTAGTTATTGATAGTGATACATATTTTGTTAACCCAACTACTTTCGTTGAAGACAATCGATCATGTTACGCAACAGGTTTTGAATATAATAAAGCCTATTTTGATCATTTAAAGCGCTTACACCCATCATTAAAAAGAGTGTATAAATCAAAATCTGGTATATGTCATCATATGATGTTTGAAAAACAATATTTAATTAAATTATTTGATCTAGTGAAAGAAATACACCCTAATTCTGAGTTTTTTGAAACATTTTTAAAGGTTATAAGTTCAGATCAAGCACATAATTGTGGGGCTTCAGAATATGAACTCTATTTTAATTTTATGCTTATTTATTTTCCAGAAAAGATTACATTAAGACAACTTAAATGGAAAAATTCAATTCATTTTCAAAATGATGAAGATCACCATTTTGTATCTGCTCATTGGCATATGAGAGAGCCTGTATCAACTAATAACTAGCACTTTCCTCTTATTGCAGGGTCTATATTGTATGTTTTAAATATGTTTTTTAATTCATGCTTATATTCAGAAATGTTCCACTTTCCTTTAATTACTGCTGTTGCAATGTATGGATAAATATTTGAATCAAAATGACCTCCACGTTTTTTCTCTCCCGAATAAGTGAAGAATCCTTTTATGTTTAATAAATTACAAGCTTTTTCATAGTCTTCAGATTCAAACCATTTTTCAGCTTGTACTTTTTTATATAGTTCAATAAAGCGACTTTTTTTCCAAATGGTTGGTTGCATTGAAAATTGTGGAAATGATGATTTGTTAACATAATATAATTCATTTAAAAAAGGTTCATCTGAAAACTTTTTTCCAGACTTTATTAATCTTACAAAATCAAAGTTTTTGTTATTTTCTAGTATAGAGATGTAATTTTTTAAATTCTCTATTTGCACATCGTCATAAAGAATTAGATCTTCTTGTAAATAAATAAAATAATCTTCTGATATATTTTCTAAACAATTTAACCAGGCTTTATAATATGGTTCAGAGTTTTTATAAATAAATGTTTTATCAATTACAGGGTTTTCATAATGTTTATCTGAAATAAAATATATTTTGGAGTTTGATTTAAAATGTTTTTTAATCTGATTAAAGTGAGCTTCCCAAACATCTTCCATGTTTGAGTTACTATAAGTAATTAATGATAAATTTTCCATGTCACCTATTATAGCGATTATACTTTTTTTTAACAAATTATAATATATTTATATTCTTAATTAATGAGATAAGGTATACTTTCGCTATGTCAAAAAAAATAGCTTTTATTATTGGTACACGCCCCGAAGGAATAAAATTAGCTCCAGTTATAAACTATGCTAAAAAGTATTTTTCCGACGATATTGAATCTATTGTTATTGCGACAGGGCAACATCAAGAATTATTAACAGAAGTTTTTTCATTTTTTGATATAAAACCTGATTTCTTTTTCAGTATTGAACGAAAAACAAATATGTTATCAGAATTACAAGCATCATTAACTCAATCCCTTGAAAATCTTTTTGTTACACATAAGCCAGATATTGTTATGGTTCAAGGAGATACGCTTTCTACATTAGCAGGTGCAATGGCTGCGTATTATCAGCAAATCCCTATTGCTTATATTGAGTCTGGTTTGAGATCAGGTCAATTATATGCTCCTTTTCCTGAAGAGGCGAATCGTTTAATGGTAACAAAACTTGCTAAATGGCAATTTACACCAACACAAAAAGCAACTTACGCTTTAAAACAAGAAGGTATTACTGAACATGTTTATGAAGTTGGTAATACTGTTGTCGATGCTATTCAATTTGCTCAGGCTATTGGATTTTCTAATGATTATTCTTATCATCATTGGATAGATAAAAAAAATAAAAATAGAAAGATGGTTTTAATAACTATTCATCGACGTGAGAATTGGGAGACTGAACTTGAAAATATAATTCTTGCAGTAAAAACACTTTCAAATACATACAAAGATCATATTGATTTTGTTTGGATTTCTCATGCAAATCCCAATTTAGCAAAAAAAATTAGAGATCGTTTAACTAATATCTCTAACATTTTTATTTATCCTCCTGCCAATTATCCGCAGTTGTTACATTTAATGCAGCATTCTTTTATAATATTAACGGATTCTGGAGGTATACAAGAAGAAGCCCCTAGTATGAATAAGCCTGTTCTTGTTGCTCGTGATGTTTCTGAACGTATGGAAGGTGTCGAATCTGGTTGCGCAAAGCTTGTTGGAACAAAGTCTAATTCTATTATAGATTCTGTCACTGAGCTGATTGAAGATAAAAATGTGTATTTAAATATGACTGGTGTTAAGAACCCTTACGGTGATGGATTAAGTAGCAAGCGTATTTTAGAAACTTTATTGGCCTTTTAATACATTTCGTGTTGCTGCTGTAATTTTTACGGGGAGTGTTTCACCTAATCTTTGATTTGTTTTTGGTACAATTACAATACGATTACAATCAGTTCGTCCTTGAACTTCGTCTTCTGATCTTTTTGTTTTTAGATCTTCAATGAGAATGTTTTGAGTTGTTCCAATTAAGTTATTATTTTTTTTCATTGAAATAGTATTTTGGATGTCGTTTAAGCGGATGATACGATCCTTTTTTACAGCCTCAGAAACATCATCCGGAAATTTTTGAGCCGCTCTTGTATTTGGTCGTTCTGAATATTTAAAAATAAATGCTGAATCAAATTCTACTTTTTCAACAACATCGACAGTATCTAAAAATTCTTCTTCTGTTTCTGTTGGGAAACCTAAAATAATATCTGTAGAAATAGAAATATCTGGAATAATATTTCGTATTTCATCGACAAGATTTAAAAATTCTTGCTTTGTATATGAACGGTTCATTTTGTGTAATACTCTATCATTTCCAGCTTGTAAAGGCATATGAATTTGGTTACAAATATTTTCTCTTTCAGACATAAGCTTTATTAGCTTTTGTGGGAAGTCTTTTGGATGAGGTGATGTATAACGAATTCGTTCAACACCTTCTACATCACTTACCATTTTCATTAAATCTGTAAAATCATATTGTTCATGTTTATATGAGTTCACATTTTGACCTAATAATGTTACTTGTTTATAGCCATCTGCAACTAATCGTTTAACTTCATCAACAACATTGAAAGGATCTCTACTGCGTTCACGTCCTCTTGTATAAGGAACAACACAAAAGGTGCAAAAATTATTACAACCACGCATTATTGCAATCCAAGCATTTACCCCACCTTGGCGTGATGGATATACATCACTGTAAGTTTCAAATTCAGATAACGTTACATCATATTGCTTTTCTCCACTAGATTTTAAACTATGAATTAGGCCTGGTAAGCTTTTATAGCTGTCAGGGCCGGCAATAAAATCAATTTTTAATTTTGAGTTTTCTAGTAAATCTGTTTTAAAGTTCGTTGCCATGCATCCTAAAACACCGATTAATGCTTCATTATTAGCATGTTTAATTTCATGAACTCTGTTATATATTTTTCGATTCGCATTATCTCTTACCGAACACGTATTTAACATGACGATGTCGGCACCTAATTCTTGGGTAGCAATTTCAAATCCATCTTTTGAAAGAATTGATTTAATGAGTTCCGTATCATAGACGTTCATTTGACAGCCGTATGTTTCGATAAAAACTTTTTTCCTACTACTTGTTTTTAAATTTGTCATTACGCATGAATTATACTCGAATGATTCTTAAACATAAAGATCTGTTTGTTTTATCTTATAATGGACTTCAATCATTTTAAAAAAATAAAAGATGGTGAGAGCTCTATAAAATTCATATTAATAAATTAAATTATGTTTTTTATTTAAAATTTAGTTTTTATTTGTATAATTATGGTTAATTTTTTATAATCTTTTATAGTTATGATAGTTCATTCAATTTCACCATTTACTAATCCGGTAAACTCTAGAAGGTCTTTTTTTTCTTATATTTGTGGCTGTCTTGAAAAAGCTAACGTAAAAGTGGACCCGAAAATTGATAGTTTATCACATTCAAAAGCTTATCTTTCTTCTCTTTATTTAGATCAATTTATGTTAAGGAAAAGTCCTGTTATTTATAGTGATAAATTTTCTTCTTATAAACATTTATTTGAATTGAAAACGCCTATTCATTT
>CEOK01197025.1_pt1 | contig 13813 bp, 9 predicted proteins | sample 427001 | NCBI WGS metagenome assembly CEOK01 (sample SAMEA2591108, study PRJEB7988) | marine metagenome | isolation source: saline water (ENVO:00002010), including | reverse complement strand
TTAGTAGCCATTGGTTTGGGTATGTTGGCATTTTTATTGCCAGATATTTTCAAGAATATTGGAGGCGGCGGAATTTCAGACAATACCCTAGGAATTATCAATGGAACAAAAGTTGATTATACCGATTTTGATGCCAAGTACAAGGAATTCTCAAATCGATATTTAAGTAATAATCCACAAGCAACAATTGGCAAGCAAGAACAAGAGTTAATTAGAAATTCTGTCTGGGATTTTTTCAAACAAGAACTCCTTTACAAAAAGGAGCAAGAAAAAGTAGGTTTAATTGTACCCCCTGATGAACTTGAAGATAAAACCTATGGAAATAACCCACACCCAATTATTCTTCAATTTTTTCCAGATAAAGAAAACGGAGGGGTTAATAAGTCAGGATTACTCAATTTTCTTCAACAAGGTATTAGCTCTGATCCGCAGGCAAAAGAGCAATGGCTATTAATCGAAGATGCAATTACCAACAATATTTTGGAAACCAAATACACAGCCTATTTACAAAAAAGTATTTATACTACAGACCTAGAAATCAAATACAATCATGAGAAAATGAATAAATCCTCCAGCATAGAATTCGTTGGGCTAGAATTCAATTCAGTAAAACAGGATGAAATTTCTTTTGACAATGATGACTTGAAAAGTTTCTTGAATAAAAACAAAAGCAAATACCAGCAAGATGAAAGTAGAGATATCGAATACGCTATAATTAATCTGACCCCATCGAAGGGAGACTCAATGGCTGCAAAAGAAAGTCTTGAAAAAGACCGTGAAAATTTTGCAAATACAGAAAATGACTCCACCTTCTTGGACATTCGTGGTATTTCCGCAGAAAATATTTTTGACTTTCAATTGGTAACAAATCTTACGCCTAAATTGGCTAATGCTTTTTGGGAAGCACCAGAAAATACTGTTTCTGAGGTAATGTTGGATCAAAACCAATATGTAATGGTAAAAGTATTGGCTAGCCAACCAGACAGCGCACAAACTGTGCGTGTAAGACAAATTTTAATCCGAGATGTTAAAGGACCAAATGAATCGAATTATCTTTCAAAAACCTCAACAGAAGTAATTGGTCGCATAAAATCTGGGCAAAGTACTTTTGAAAAAGAAATGAATGCTAGAGGTAAAATCCAATTTGGAAATAGCAACGGTGACCTCGGATGGATAAGAAAAGGAGAACCAAATTTCTCTGTTTCCAAAGAAATAATTTCCGAAGCATTCAAACATAGAAAAGGAGAAATCTATACGGTAAAAACAAGCCAAGGAATTCATATTTTACAGAACGAAACTCCTGTTTTTAGCAACCAAAGACAATTTGCAATTTTGAGCCAAAAAATTTCCATTGGAACAAATACCGCCAAAGAAAAGTATCAGATAGCAAATGAACTTATTGCATCTCTAGAAGACGCATCATCTTTTGAAGATGCTCTTAAGGAAATAGGTATAAGCAAAAGGGTAGCAAGAAAAATCAAAGAAGATGACACCTCTATTCCAGGTTTTTCAAATCCAACCAAATTAATTACCTGGTTGTATGGCAAAGGACAAAAAGAAGGTAGCCTTATGCAGGAAGCCATGGAGATGGACAACAAATACGTAATAGCAAAAATTAGTAAAATTAGGAAAGAAGGCACGCCCTCACTAGAAGATATTCGTCCAGATATAGAGCCACAAGTAGTAAACCTTAAAAAAGGTGAGTTTTTGAAAAAGAAAATTGAAGATGCCCTGTCAAATAGTAAGGATTTAAGTGAATTAGCCAACCAACTTAACACCCTTGTTAGGAAAGATATAGCATTTCAATTGGCAAAAGGCTCAATTGAAGGAATTGGCGGGGATAGAAAACTGATGGGTGTTGTTGATCAACTTCCTACCAATAAGATGAGTGAAGTATTGGTTGGCGAAGTTGGGGTTTTTGTTTTCAACAAAATTGAGGAAAAAAATGCTACTGAGATATTGGAAACAACAAGAATTAAAAAATTGGAAAGCAACGCGTTAGCAAATCGTTGGATAAATACTATGAGGGAATCTTTGGAGAAAACAGCTGATGTAAAAGACTTCAGAAATAAGTTTTTTAACTAAATTAATTTTTGAATTAATTCTTCAATACTTAAACCTTCTGCCTCTGCCTTATAATTTTTCTGAACTCGATGCCTAAGAACAGCAGGCGCCACTTCTTGAACATCTTCTATATCAGGGCTTAATTTACCATGTAATAAAGCATTACTCTTAGCACCAATAATTAAAAATTGACTTGCCCTTGGCCCTGCCCCAAATGAAATAAATTTATTGGCTAAATTATTTACTTGACCAATATCAGGTCTTGTTTTTGTTGTCAATTTCACTGCATATTCAACAACATTTTCTGCAACAGGAACTCGCCTCACTAAATCCTGAAAATGAAGAAGTTCTTTTGCCGATAAAATTTCTCTTTGTTGAATGTTTTGTGCTGAAGTTGTTTTCTTCACCACAGCTATTTCTTCTTCAAATTTTGGATAATCCAAATTGACCTGATACATAAATCTATCTAATTGGGCTTCGGGAAGCGGATAGGTGCCCTCTTGTTCTATAGGATTTTGAGTTGCTAAGGTAAAAAATGGCTTTGGCAAAAGATAATCTTTACCTCCTACCGTAACTTTTTTTTCCTGCATTGCTTCTAGTAGTGCAGCTTGAGTTTTTGGAGGTGTCCTATTAATCTCGTCTGCCAACAATAAATTGGTAAATATAGGCCCCTTAACAAAGGAAAATTGTCTGTTTTGATCAAGTATTTCAGCACCCATGATATCTGTTGGCATTAGGTCTGGCGTAAACTGAATTCTACCAAATTGAAGCTGTAGGACTTTCGCTAAACTCTGAACTAAAAGTGTTTTTGCCAAACCTGGGACGCCAACTAATAAACTATGTCCATTACTCAAAATAGCATTTAACACTAAATTTATTACCTTCTCTTGACCAATGATTGTTTTGGCGAGTTCCTGCTTCAGCTGAGCCATTTTTGTGGTCAGAAGGTCGGCAACTTCCACATCTCCCGCATTTTTACTTATTTCTTTATTCTCATCCATTGCTGCACCTCTTTGCATGATTGATATTCTGAATCTACTTGTATAAAAACTGTCTTTTTGTACTCTTGACTCCATTTTCTTACTTTTTCTTCTTTCTTTTTTTCTAAAGCAAGTAGTTGAAGTTTAAGATAGTCTCTGTTAAAATCTGCTTTATGTGGCTCAGAAATTGATTTTAGATACAATAATCGATATAGAACTGAACCATCTGGGGAATATGTTTGGTGAACGTTTGAAAGTTCTCCTTCTTTTAAAAAATCAAGACGGGCTGTTAGCTCGGCATCCAAATTGGAAACTGGAATTACTTGAGCACCTGTCATCGGATCCAACAGAAAACCACATTGTGCTTTTGTTTCTTCGTCTTCACTATATTTTTTCACTGCTTGGCACCAATCCATTTTTCCTGCCTTTATTTCAGCTGCTACTTCTTGAAGGTATTTTTCTGTTTTCTCAAAATCTGAGGCTACAATTTTGGGTCTTATCAAAATATGCCTAGCATTTATTTCTCCTCCCTTTCTGTCAATAAGCTGAAGTATATGATATCCATATTTTGTTCTAATTACGGGCGAAATAGAATCCTTATTTTTTAGTCTAAATGCTGCAGCTTCAAATTCAGGCACCATTTTACCACGTGAGAAATAACCAAGTTCTCCTCCTTCTTTTTTACTTCCAGGATCATCACTATATATTTTTGCCATCATAGAAAAATCTCTTCCATTTTTAAGTATTTTATCTCGAATGTCCTCAATGGTACTTTTTGCAAAATCTGACGCAAAGGAGCTAGGTTTTGGTTCAATAATAATTTGTGCAATTTCAACTTCTGACTCAAAAATGGGCAAACTGTCTTTTGGCATACTGTTGTAGAATTGTTTTATTTCCGTTGGACTTACATTTACCTGAGAAAGTAAAGATTGCTGGGCTTGTTGAACCACCATTTGTTCTTTGATTTTAGGTCTTATCTCTGCTTTATATTCATATACTTTTTTGCCCAAGTATTTTTCTAATGCGTCCATTCCTCCTGCTTGCGAGGCATAAAATCTAATTCTTCTATCAATTTCTCCATCAACCATTTCATCTTGAACTTCAATACTGTCGGTTTTTGCCATATGAAGTAACAGTTTTTGTAAAACAAGCTGATCAATCAAAGTACATTTTAATTCAGCCTTGGTGGAATTACTTTGTTCTTTGATTTGTAAGTACTCTGTTTCCAAATCAGAAAGCCAAATTACATTTTCTCCTACAAGCCCAATAGACTTTTCGATGACTGTAACTTGGGCATTCGATATGGTTTGAAGAAAAAGGAAATATACAATCGCTTTAAGATTTCTCATTATTGGTAGAGCTTTAATTGGTTGTTATTAATTGCCTGACGAATAAGTTCATTTTCAAAGCTATCCAAATAGCTTATTTTTCTCTTATTGATTAAAATTTCACGAATTTTTTCTTTTTCAAATTCAAATGGTGACAAATCATCTTTTATTTTAAAATTGACAATTTTGATGAAATAAGTAAATGCTTTGTCCCGTATTCTTAAAAGTTGATTGTTACTCAAGAAATGCTCTTCATTGTATAGGTTAATCGGGAGTTCTTTAAGGACATCCACAAATCTCAGCCACTTCTCCGTATTATTGAATACATATCCATCATTTTGATTTACATATTCAGTAAGCTTGTTTAATTCTATTGTATTATTCTTTTGGAACGCCCACCATGCTCTGTCAAAGTTGTTGTATTGATTCGGTATTTTGATGTAATACAGCTGAACTATATTTTCTTTCAATTCAAAGTTCTTTTTGTTGGATTGATAGTAGGCTCGTATATCCTGATTGGTTATCTTGGCGTTGGTGAGCTCCTTGATATACAATTTGCGTAACTCATGGATTTTTAAATCTTGTTCGTACGTATCAATTAGCTTTTGTTGTTCTTGGGAAAGTTCACCAAGTTTTTTATTGGCTTGGTCAATTAACACCTCTCTTTTCATCCAATTTCTTATAAACTTTGTTGCGAGAAAAAAGCTATCCTCTGAATTTTTCGCCATAACAGTTGCTCCATTAATTTCTTTTTCAGTAAGTAAATCCTTGCCAAAGGAAGCAACAATATCATTTGGTAAGTCTTCCTTTTTTTCACATGAAAAAAAAATAAATCCCAAGCAGATTAATAAAATAATTTGATGACCTCTTATCAATTTGATTTAAAAAGGTGTTTTACTCCTTCTTCATTTATTTTAACTGGATATAATTTTTTTAATTGTTCAATCCACTTGATTTCAAGATATTTCTGATAATCTGCGGTGACCAAACCCTTTGTTTCAGATAGTTCTTTTTGTGTTACTGGCAGTATATTTTTGACATGAACTATTTCAATATGCCCATTCTCCAGTTGTTTTTTTTGTATAATGCCTATATGTTCAATATTTTGAAGATAATCTTTTTGGGATTTTTCATACATTCCACTAGAAACTGATGCTGCCAAAGGGTCTTTTTTATTGAACTTCTGTATTATCCAATCTTTATCTTTGCCTTTATTAAGAAATTTAATAACTTTTTTCGCGATTTTTCCCTCCAATTCGTAAACATCCACTTCTGCCCTCTCCTCCCACATGTAATTGGTTTTGTTCTTCTCAAAAAACTCCTCAATTCCTGAAGAATCTTGAGATGCTTTTGACCAAACTTCTTTATCCATAAGCTCAAAGAGTAGAATACCCTCTTCGTATTCTCGCACCAAATATTTAAAATCTGGGTATTTGATTGCCAAATTTCCTTCTTCAAAATTCATAATGCTTTCATTTTTAAAATTTATATAGTATTTCCTCAATACTTCGTAAATATTTTGATTTTTTGGAAATCGCCTTAGCTTGATATGTTCAATAAAATGCTTTTGGGTGTAATTTTCAGTTTTAATAGTAAACAATACTTGGTCTGAAAATAAGTCTTCGCTGGGCGTCCAATTGGGTTTTCTTACAGAATCCCCAACAATGGCAGAAAAAGTGTTTTCAATTTGTTTTGGGAATTCAGTAATTCCATTTTCATTGATTAACCGATCAATCATCGCCGCTTTGTTAATTGAGTTTCTTCCGTCTCTTGACACCCGAATTTTCATCTGCTCCTCAAGCATTTCAAAACTTCCAATTGGCTTCAAGTCAATCCTTTTTATGATATGCCAGCTATATTTTGTTTTCATTGGCGAAGAATAATCACCATTGCTTTTAAGTGCAAAAGCTGCTTCTCTGAATTCTAAGGGGATGTTGTTATCAGTAAATCTAAAAGCTTGCAGTTCACCTCCTCTTTTTCTAGAATTAAAATCTTCCGAAAATTGATTCACCAAGCTTTCAAAAGTTTCTCCCTCATTCAATCTTTTATAAATTTCTTCAATTTTTGTTTTGGCATCTTCAACTTCTTGTTCGTTATTGAATCTTTTCATTATATGAGCAACTTTTATTTTGCCTTGACTCATTCGTCTATCATGAACTTTTACGATGTGGTAACCAAACCGTGTTTTAAATGGTTTTGAAATTTCTCCTATTGGGGTGTTGTAAGCCACGCCTTCAAAAGGATAGATCATAGAAAATGCTGTAAAGTATCCCAACTTCCCAAAGTTTAATTTCGCAGACTGGTCTTCAGAAAATTGATAGGCAGTAGAATCGAAATTTAGTTCACCACTTTTTATTTGATTATAATAACGAATGGCCTTTTTGTAGGCCTTTAAAGTATCCGCAGGAGAAGGGTTTGTAGGTAAAGAAACCATAATATGACTTGCATTTACCTCCTTTAGATACCGTTCATAAGCCTCTTTGATAAGTTTTTCGTTTGACTTTTTATCAACCAAATAGGGTTGAGCGAGTTGTTTACGGTATCCGGCTAGCTCATTCTTAAAACTTTTCTGTGTGTCGAGTTTTTGTCTATAGGCCTCTGAGACTTTCAACTTAAACTTTATATATAGCTCAAGATATTCCTGTATGGCACTGTCGGAAGGACTTTGTTTATCAAAGTTGTTATTTTTTGAAAACGCCCTTTCAAACTCTGTTTGGTATACTTGGCTCCCTCCATAAGAAAAGATAAGATGACCTTTATCTTGTCCAAAAAGCTTGGCACTAGAAATTATAACAAGAAAAATCAAATAATTTTTTCGGTAAATCATAGTTTGCGAATATATAAAACCTTGTTTCTACATATTGTTCATTTAAATATTTTTGGGTTGTAAATTTCTATTTTTCTTTATTTGAAGAGTTATGCAATTAAAAAAGTCTCTTTTTTGCCTGTTTGTGGCAAATTTTGCTCTTTGGTCAACTAGTCAAGCACAGATAGAAATTCCAAAGAAAAGTCCCTATTCCAAGATTTTTCAAAAAGTAGGTCTAACGGATATTAGCATCGAGTACTCAAGACCATCTGCTAAAGGAAGAAAAGTATTCGGCCATTTGGTTCCATTTGGAGATTTATGGAGAACTGGAGCGAATGCCTCAACGAAAATAAAATTCAATAAACAAGTAAAAATTGCTGGACAAGAATTGGCTGCAGGACAGTATGCCCTATATACGATTCCAAACGAACAAGAATGGGAAATTATATTGCATAAAAACACCACACTTTGGGGCACCGGAGGTAAAGACTATAAAGAGGAAGAAAATGTCCTACGCTTTTCTGTAACACCACAGAAAATATTAGATTTCACAGAAACATTTCAAATTACTATCGAAGATATTTCCGACGAACAATGCCTTATTGTTTTGTCTTGGGAAAAGACTCGTATTAATTTTAAAATTAATTTAGAAACAGATTTAGATGTTTTGAAGAGTATTGATAAAGCTATGAGTGGTGTTCAAGCAAATACGTATTATTCTGCTGCAAGCTATTATTTAGAAAAAAAGCTCGATTTAGACAAAGCCTTATCTTGGATTAACCTTGCTTTGGCACAAAAAAACAGCTATTGGATGTTACGAAAAAAAGCACAAATACTTAAAGCTAAAAACAAAATTGACCAAGCAATTAAGGTAAATACTGAAGCCCTCATTTTGGCCGAAAAAGCTGGTAAAGAGATGTATATGAATAGCATTAAGAAAGAGATTACCACATGGAAAAAAGCAGAATAAATATTCTGCTATCTGATATTCGATTTTGGATTCTAGTTGCTTTTTTACTAAGACTCTACGGGATAACATTTTCACCCCTTGAGGTAAACCACAATTGGCGTCAAAGTACGGTAAATATGGTGGCGCGCAACTTTTTTGAAATTTCAAATAATATTTTTTTACCGCGAATTGATTTCGCGGGTGACCTAACTGGAATAACGGGAATGGAATTCCCATTTTTCAACTATTTAATTTACCTATCTTCTTTAATTTTTGGTTTTGACCATTGGTATGGTCGTCTTATCAACCTTATGATTAGCTCTTTAGGCATTTGGTATTTTTACAAGTTAATTAAGCAGTTGTGGAATACAAAGCTGGCCTTTTCAGCCAGTTTTATTTTGTTATTTTCACACTGGTTTAAATACAGCAGAAAAATTATGCCTGACACCTTTGCTGTTTCTTTGGTAATGATAGGATTGTATTTCGCATTTTGCTATTTACAGAGAAAAAATCAAAATATTTTGTATTTGATAGGGGCTACATTACTGATGCCCATTGGCGCACTCGCCAAGTTGCCGGCAGGCTATGCTTATGCATTTTTTATTATTCCATTGATAAACAAGCAGTTTGAATGGAAGAAAAAGGCATACTTATTTGGTGGTTTAACACTTGGCTTACTTAGCGTCTTATTTTGGTATTTTTATTGGTCACCCTATCTCACTACCCATTACCAATTTTATCACTTTTTTCAGGGGAAGTCGTTACAATCAGGTTTTTTTGACATATTGTACGAACCAAAGCTTTTTTTAAAAAATTTTTATGAATACCCTTTGCATTTCGTTGGTTTTGGCCTATTTGCATTGGGCATATTTTCTGCAATTAGAGCCGATCAAAAAGATGTTTTAACCATCCTGTCTTTGGGAATGGTCGCATATATCCCTGTAATACTCAAAGGTGGCTGGACATTTATTCATCATAGTTATTATATGGTTCCAGTTACACCTTTAATGGCTTTGATTGCAGGTATTGGCCTAAATTCTATTCCCAATAGATATATTTTCACGCTATTTTGCTGTGCATATTTGGTAGACAATGGACTAAGTCAGATGGATGACTTTAAGGTTAGAGAAAATTACTTCTCTTTTGAAAACCTAGAAGAAGATTTAAATTCCTTGGGTGTTTCAGCTACGGATTTAATCGTTATAAATTCACACCCAAATCCAACACCTTTTTATTTCAGTAATAGAAAAGGTTGGCTCCTGAGCAATGATCAAATTGTGAACAGTCAGACGCTTTTTGAGATTACCAAGGGAAAAGCAAAATATTTGGTAGTGACCAAAGAGTGCTTCGGAAGCAATATCAGCACAACAACAAAACCTATCTATTCAAGGGATACTTACGATATTTACAATCTATCTGAATTCTATCCGCCAAAAAAGTAAATGCTTGCCGCCATAGCTAAACCGGTTAATGCACTTAATGCAATAGTATTGATATTGGATTTGACAAGTGTACGACTCGCAAAATTTTTCTTTATATCAGTAACCAATTTTAAACCAAAAAGAAGGGAAAATATCGAGACACCGAGAAAAACCATGTTTCCATTTATGCTTGAGATATAAAAATATGCGTAAATATTGGCCAAAAAGCTGAGCAGTGAAATTATAAAGTAAATACCAATAGATTTCTTTTTTCCATAGGTCACAACTAGGTGGTTTTTGCCAGTGGTGGCATCACTTTTGGCATCTGGGAATTCATTAATTAACAATATGTTGGCTGTTAAAAACCCAGGTGCTAGACCAATCATAAAGGCTGCTAGACTTAGTTCTTGGGTTAGTACATAATAAACGCCCAAAGTGACTAAGGGACCAAAAGCCAAGGATATGGCAAGTTCGCCCAAGCCTCTTCGAGCAACTAATCGTAATGGAGGGGCAGTATAAAAATAACCTAAAAACAAACCTGCAAGACCAATTGCTAATGCTTTTACGCCTGTTACGTAGGCCAGGTATGCGCCTATAGACGCTGCTGCCGCAACCAACAACCATCCCAATCTTTTGGTTCCTTCAAGAGTTATCAGCCCTAATTCGATAGCTCTACTGCCTCCAGAAAATTGCAAAAAATACTCATTGTTTGCTTCGTCAGTTCCATCTTTTACATCAAAATAATCGTTAAGCACATTGCTACCCAAATGAAGGAAAACAACACCAAAAATTGAAAGTATAAAGTGAAATGAATTAAAACTTCCATCGGATAAATTTAAAGCTGCTAGAGCGCCGGCAATCAAAGCTGGCATGATAACCGCAGAAATGAAAGGAAGCCTAGTAATGGCCAAGCCTTTGATTAATTTGGTTGAAAATTTGATAGGTACGTGTACATCTTTTTCTAGAATCTCTGTAACACCGCAATAACCCGTTTGTCCATTCTCTTTGCCATTTGCAAAAGTTGGCGTAATACGTATATTGGCATTTATTTTGTGACCATCCTTGTGAACAAATTGAGTTTCAGTAAGATACTCTCCTTTTGTACTTGCTTCTTTAAGCCACATGGCCACATTCTGCAAAACAATTTCACCAGGAGAGAACATTGAAACTCTTTTTTTACCTACTACTTCTTCGGCTTTGTATCCAAAAATTTTTTCCGCTCCATCACTAAATGTTTCGATGATGCCTTCCATATCGCAGGTAATTACACTTTTTGAATTCATAATGTAGAACAAAAGTAAAATAAAACTGCATCAAACTTCTATAACTTTCAATAATTATTGAAAACAATTTTATGTCTGTAAAATACCCACATTAAACGACTCAATGTTGCTGAAAGAAGCTAATTCTATGCCCATATACAACCATTTTCGCGTTTGAATTGGATCAATTATTTCATCTACCCATAATTGGCTGGCTGCATAAATAGGGGTTGTTTGTGCGTCATATTTTGAAATAATATTATTCAACAAGTTTTTTTCTTCTTTTTCATCAATTTGTTTGCCCTGCTTATTCAATCTTGACTTTTCTATTTGTAGAAGGGTTTTTGCTGCTTGTTCACCGCCCATAACCGCAATTTTTGCGCTTGGCCAGGCCACAATAAATCTAGGATCAAATGCTTTTCCACACATAGCATAATTCCCAGCCCCATAGCTGTTACCAATAATGACTGAAAATTTGGGAACAGTGCTATTGCTGACTGCATTAACCATCTTTGCTCCGTCTTTAATTATACCGCCTTGTTCACTTCTTGAACCAACCATAAATCCGGTAACATCGTGCAGAAATACGAGAGGGATTTTCTTTTGGTTACAATTCATAATAAACCTAGCTGCTTTGTCCGCACTATCACTATAAATTACACCACCGACTTGCATTTCACCTTTTGCACTTTTTACTAATTGTCTATTGTTGGCTACTATGCCCACATTATAGCCCTCAATTCTAGCCCATGCGCAGATAATTGTTTTTCCATAATTTGCTTTATATTCTTCGAAGCGACTGTCGTCAACCAAAACTTCAATTAGTTTTTTTGTCTCATAAGTTTTTGTTCTATCTATGGGCAAATACCTATAAATTTCAGAAAGTTCAAGTTTTGGTTCAATTGGGGTGTGTCTCTCAAAGGTAGTCTTAGGTTCCATATTTGTTTGCCCCATTAGATATTTTATTCTATCTAGCGCCTTTTCCTCACTTGGGAATCGATCGTCAATGACGCCGGATACATCCGTTTGGGTTTTTGAACCTCCTAAATTTTCGTTATCAATATCTTCTCCAATAGCAGCTTTTACCAAATACGAACCCGCTAAAAAAATAGAACCAGTTTTTTCGACAATAATTGCATCATCGCTCATGATGGGTAAATATGCACCTCCTGCAACACAACTACCCATGACCGCAGCTATTTGAGTAATCCCCATACTACTCATTTTAGCATTGTTTCTAAATATTCTGCCAAAGTGTTCTTTGTCCGCAAATATTTCGTTTTGCATAGGAAGGAAAACACCCGCGCTATCAACAAGGTAAATGATAGGGATTCGATTCTCCATCGCAATTTCCTGAAATCGCAGATTTTTCTTACCTGTCATTGGGAACCACGCGCCTGCCTTTACGGTAGGGTCGTTGGCCACTACAACGCACCATTTTCCGCTTACCTTGGTAATACCCCCAACAACGCCTGCAGCTGGTGCCTCACCATACTCTTTGTACATTTCGTTTGCAGCAAATGATCCTATTTCAAAGAAATCAGCTTCTTCATCCTTAAGATAATTGATTCTTTCTCTGGCCAAAAGTTTACCCTTATCTTTTTGTTTCTGTGCAGACTTTTTACCTCCTCCGAGGGCTATTTTGGTTTTTAGTTTTTTGAGTTTGGAAAGCTCTAGACGGTTGTGGTCTTCATTTTTGTTTAATTCCAAATCCATGGCCGAAAATTAAGGCTTTTTCTTCGCTGATTTTATTTTTTTCATTTTTGACGGGTAAATTTATAGGGGGTACTGAAGTTATCATCTTTGATTTTAGCCCATTCTTCTACTGCTTTTTTTTGATAGTGATACAGCAGAGTATCTTTCAACCATTGGCTTTTTTGTAACTCACGGTTTTTAGCCCACAAACCATTTTTTTTTACTTCATGCTCCATTTTTTCTATGGTATGCCAAAAAAGTTCAGCTGTTTCTGGTCGAAATGAAGAAGTTTCTAAGACTTGTTTTTGTGGTATTTTCTGCTTATTCTGGAAACCTAGAGCTGTTTTGTATTCAATGGCGGTTTGTCTTGCTTTTTGGAGATTATCTTCATCCGCTTTATTAATACAGATTATATCTGAAATTTCAATAATTCCTTTTTTCAATCCTTGCAGTTGATCTCCTGTTTCTGGAAGTAAAAAAGTAGCAAAAAAGTCAACCATAGCACGAGCTTGAGTTTCACTTTGGCCTACTCCGACAGTTTCAACCAAAATCACATCAAACCCCGAGGCTTCGCATAGCAAAATACTTTCTCGAGTTTTCAGGCCTACACCACCGAGCATCTGGTTATTTGGCGAAGGACGCACAAAAGCATCCTTTGACCTAGATAATTTATGCATCCTTGTTTTGTCTCCCAAAAGACTTCCACCACTTAAAGGACTGCTTGGGTCTACTGCTAAGACCGCTATTTTTTTATTGCACTTTTCTACCAAAAAGATTCCTAAAGCTTCTATAAAGCTACTTTTTCCCACACCAGGTATCCCAGAAATGGCAACCCTTATTGACTTTGTGGGTTGTTCAACTATTTTTTCTATTAATTTTTCTGCCTCTGTTCGGTGAGATGGAAGGGAGCTTTCGACCAAGGTAATGGCTTGGGCAAGCGCTTTGCGATCTCCCGAAATAAGGTACTCAAAAAGGTTCTTCATTTATTCTTTGTCTTTTGGCTTCGAAAGCAAAAATTGCGGCTGCTACTGAAACATTTAAACTATCATTTTTACCAAGCATTGGAATTTTAATTCTCTTACCCGCCTTTTTTTTCCAAAAATCACTTATACCTGAATTTTCTGTTCCTAAAACAAATGCAGTTGCACTTGTGTAGTTTTCATCAAGGTAATTGTTGGAATTTTGAAGGTCTGTTGCAAATATTTTAATCTGATTTTCTTGAAGCCACTGATACAGTTCTTCATTTTGGGTAAGTGCAATTTTTTGAGAAAATAGGCACCCAACACTGCTTCTTATGGCATTTGGGCT
>CEOK01117710.1_pt1 | contig 13822 bp, 10 predicted proteins | sample 427001 | NCBI WGS metagenome assembly CEOK01 (sample SAMEA2591108, study PRJEB7988) | marine metagenome | isolation source: saline water (ENVO:00002010), including | reverse complement strand
TTTTTTTTTTCAAAATTTAATTTGTAAATGAGATTTCTTTGTTCATAATAATCATTTCTTTTTTTATGAATTTTTTTTGTTGCTTCTTGAAATCTATTCCATATTTGCTCTTTATATTGATTTTTAACTGGACCTATTTGTTTCCAATCCTCGTGAAGATCCTGTAATTTTTTGAATGATTTGTTGAGATCTTTTAATTTATATAGATTTTCGCTTTTTATACAAATATCAATTTTAATTTTGTAGTTTCTTTGGTATTCAATATTTCGGATGTCATCACTAATTTTTACATAATCGTAAAATTTTTCAACATGATGATAATATGTTTTCCATATTTTTTCAGTCAAATTTTTTTTTATTGGTCCAATTTTTTTCCATTTATCTCTCAATAAATTAAATTTTTCAAATAATGAATTATTGTTATTATTTGATTGTATAAGTATTTTAAGTTCATTAATTATTTCTTCTCTCAAATCAAGATTATACTTAAATTTCGATTCTAATTTTTCAACATATTCTTTTTTTAGTTTTTTATATTGAATAAGAATCTTCTTAAAATCATTGTAATGTAATTCATCAAATTTTATGTTTTCATTTTTGAAATTTATATTATTTTTTATGTGAAAATATTTTTCAAATTCATAAACTAGTTTTGTGATATTAGGTATGGAGTTATTTTTAATAGTGTATTTTAAATTTTTAATTAAATCTTCAATACTCATTTTTGATAATTCATGAACATTATAATTTATATTTAATTTTTCATTCAAACTATAATTATTTATTTCAGAAGGTTTATTTTCACAAATCATAATTTTTTTCAAGTTTAAGTAAATATAATAATTTAGGAGTTTTATATAGATCATTAATTAAATAAATGTATGTTTGAATCATAATAAATTTTATCATGTCAATAAATAGAAATAATAATCATGAAGAAGTTTTAAAACAAACGCTTAATGATATTAAACTTAAATTTACTTCTAATAAAGATAATATAATCTTCAAAAAGGATTATTTTAAATCATTGACAAGTCTTTTAAAGTACAACAATGAAATTTCCAATATTATTTTTTTTAAACAATATTTGAATGAGATAGTTGAGTTAAAAGAATATTTTTCTGATTCGGTTCTAGAAGAAGAGGTAATTTGGCAAATAGGGAAACTACTTAATAAGATAATTAAATCAGATGAACATTACCCAAACGATTTAAGTGAAATTATGAATATGTTACTGAAGTTTGAAATTCCAAAACATTCTATCCTATTTAAATTCATTTTTTTAAATGTATATGATTTAAATATTTTTGACCATAAACATCTCGAAATACTTCTAAAGTTAAAAATTAGTAAACTTCCTGAAGAATTGTTCAAAGCCGTTGTTGATGAGGGAGAAAAAAAACCTTCTGTTGCTGAAATAATTTTAAAAAATATTTCAGGAAAAATATTTGAGTTAAATAAAATTAAATTATTGAAATTATTTATAGAAGAGTTGATTTATATTGAGGATAAATATAAAAATATTCCATTTACAAATTATTTAATTTCAAAATCCTATTTTCTAATAAATCAGAATCAAAAAGCAGAAAAAATATTGTTAAAATATCTTCAAAAAAGAAGTAAAGATTTTTTAGGTTGGGAATTATTTTCTTTAATAGTAGATGATGAAATAAAAAAAATACAAGCACTTTGTAAAAGTTACATTTCCAATATTGATGAGAGTGAGTTAGTCAACATAAAAATTGAATTAATTAAGTTACTCATCAAAAATAAATATTTAAGTGAGGCAAAATCTCTTAGTTTAAAATTACCACTTAGTTTTCGAAATGAAAATAGTAAAATAATTGATATTTTGAAAAATGATACTATAAAATTAAATAAAAATATTCATGGTTTTTGTTATGAAAAATCACTACCATTATTATCAAATATTTTTGAGGAATGGAGAGAAAATATCGGAATTGTTTATGGAGTTAATAAAGACAAGGATTTAATTCAGTACGTAGTATCTGATAAAATACATGGAGTATATAAAGCATTTAATTTAAAAACATTTAAAGTTGGAGAATTTTTAAGTTTAAAGATTCAAAAGGTTGTAAGTTTAAAAAAAATTAAATACAATGTTTTACATGTTGTTAAGTCAAATAAGAGACCTAAAAGATCAATTTATAGAGTGACTATTGACAATTTGGTTTTCAAAAATAAAAAATATTATTTAGGTAAAGTTGAAATTGATCATAAAGTGGTGAGAAAAAATAAGTTTCTAATTAATGATAAAATTAAATACAGAGCAATAAAGCTTCCTAAATCTAATAATACCTCTCCGAAATGGAAAGTTATTGATTTGAATTATCAAAAATGAAAAAAAATAAATTAGATACGAGTAATTTTGAGATGATTGCCAAAACATATTTTGGGTTTGAGTCTATATTAGCAAATGAATTAAAACAGTTAGGCGCAAAAAACATAAAAATTTTAAATCGAGCAATAAAATTTGTTGGTGATAATGGTTTTTTATACAAAGCGAATTATTCTTTGAGGACAGCAATTAAAATACTCAAGCCTGTTAAAGTTTTTAAAATTGACGATCAGGAGGATTTTTATAAAAAAATATTGTCAACTAACTGGAATTTATTCATGACAATTGATGATAAATTTATGATTAATTCTAATTCTAATTCAAATATTTTTAAAAATTCTCTTTTTTTAACCCAGAAATTTAAAGATGGAATTGTTGATTTTTATAAAAAAAAATATGGAATGAGACCAGATATAAATTTAATAGATCCAACAATAGTTTTTGATGTATACTTATACGAAAATTCCTGTACTATTTCCTTAGATAGTTCTGGAGAGTCCCTTCATAAAAGAGGATATCGATTAAATACAGGCTTAGCTCCATTGTCTGAGGTTTTAGCTGCAGGATTAATTTTAATTAGTGGATGGGATAAAAAAAAACCTTTATTTGATGGTATGTGTGGTTCAGGAACAATATTAATTGAAGCTGCTATGATTGCCCTAAATATTCCTCCTCAAATTAATAGGAAAAAATTTGCTTTTCAAAATTGGATAGATTTCGACGAGAGCCTATGGAACTTAATTGTTAATAGTCAAAAGAATAAAATTAAGAAAAGTACAATTGAAATTACTGGCTATGAAATCAATAATAAAATTTTTGAAATAGCAAAAAAAAATATTCTCAATGCTGGTTTAAATTCAATAGTCAAAATATCAAATAAAAATTTTTTTAATTCAAGTTCTATCATAAAAAAACATATCATAATTAATCCTCCTTATGGAGTTAGATTAAAAGAAAATAGTGAAAATTTTTATAAAAATATTGGTGATTTAATAAAAAATAAATTTATTGGTTCAGATGTCTGGATAATTAGTTCTAACTTGGAATCAATTAAAAAAATTAGATTAAAACCATCCAAAAAATTTAAGCTTTACCAAGGAAAATTAGAATGTAAATTTCTAAATTATAAAATATATAAAGGCTCAAAAATTAATTGAAAAAACAAAAAATATTTGTAGAAGTAATTTTACCTATTACTATTGGTAAATTAACTTATTCTGTTGAAGGTGAGTTAATTAATGATGTTTCTATTGGAAAAAGAGTAATAGTTAAACTAGGAAAAAAAAAATTCTATACTGCTATTATTTACAAGATAAATAAAGAAATCCCCAGTTTTTCTGTAAAATCAATTATCAGTATTATTGACGACAAACCATTAATACTCAAAAGTCAATTAGAAATTTGGACTTGGATTTCTGATTATTATCTATGTGAAATTGGGGAAGTTATGAATTGTGCAGTACCATCATTTTTAAAATTATCAAGTGAAACTAAAATTCAATTTAATAAATCTAATTTCAATAGATTTAATTTAACTAATGATGAAAAAGAAATCTTAAGTTTTCTAATAAATAATGAATGGGTTAAAATAAAATTACTTGAAAAAATAAATACAAACGCATTTTCAATTTCAATTAAATTATTAGAAAAAGGTCATATAAATATTGAAGATAATTTTATAAGTTTTAATAAGTTTAATAATAATGAAATAATTGAGTTATCAGATAATTTGGATAATAAAAGTGCATACGATAGGCTTAATAAATTTCACAATTCACCTAAACAAAAAAAATTTTTAGATGTTTTTTTTCAACAAAATTTAAAGAAAGATGTAATTTTAAAAGAATTCCTAAGAAAATACAATTTTAATACAATTATTACTAAATCTCTAATTAAAAAAAATATTATAAATATTAAATGTAAAGATTATGATAACTTCAATTCATCTAAATTTAAAAATCAACCATTACATAAATTAAATTATGAACAAAAATCTGTTTTTGATAAAATAACTCAATCAAAGAAAAATGTTTCATTAATATTTGGAGTAACCTCAAGTGGTAAAACAGAGTTGTATTCACACCTTATTTATAAACAAATTAAAAATGATAACCAAGTTCTATTTCTTGTTCCTGAAATTGCATTAACAACTCATCTAGTATCAAGATTAATGAGTAATTTTGGTGATAAAATTGGTGTTTTTCATTCAAAGCAAAGTTTTAATGAAAAAAAATTTTTATGGATTGATTTAATTAAAAATAATAATATTAAGATAGTAGTTGGAGCAAGGTCATCTTTATTTCTTCCCTTTTCAAATTTGAAGCTCATAATTGTTGATGAAGAACATGAAACTTCGTATAAGCAACAATCTCCCTCTCCTCGTTACAATGCAAGAGATTTAGCTGTATTTATGGGTAAAATTTATAGTGCAAAAGTCATTTTAGGGTCAGCAACTCCTTCAATCGAAAGTTTGTATAATGTAAATAAAAACAAATATGATATCTTTCATCTGAATAAAAGATATGGTAATTTTAAATTCCCACAAGTCAAAATTATCAATTTAGTAGATAGTTTAAGAAAAAATAATATGATTGGAATTTTTTCGAAAAAATTGATCGATGAAATTAGCAAAATTTTAAAAATAAATCAAAAAGTACTTTTATTTAAAAATAGAAGAGGATTTGCTTTAAATCAAAGATGTAATTCATGTGGAAAAATTACTGAATGTAAGTTTTGTAGTGTTTCAATGACATACCATAAATATAAAAATATCTTAAGATGTCATTACTGTGGCTTTGAAGAAAATTGTTCTGAAATTTGCTTTGATTGTAAAAGCTCAAATATTGAATTTTTTGGTTATGGAACAGAAAAAATTGAAGAAAATTTAAAACTACTTTTTCCTACAAAAAATATTCAAAGGATGGATTATGATACAACAAGAAAAAAAAATTCATTTGATAAAATTTTCTCTAAGTTTCAAGCTAACCAAATAGATATATTAGTTGGAACACAGATGATTACTAAGGGATTAGATTTTACAAATATTGGTTTAGTAGGTATTATTGATTCTGATCAATTAATTAATTATCCTAATTTTAGATCAAATGAAAGAGCTTATCAAATGTTAACTCAAGTTGCAGGGAGAGCTGGTAGAAGAGTTAGTGGAAGTAAAGTGATAATTCAAACATTTCAACCTAATCATAAAGTAATTTTAAATTTTCTAAATAATAATCATAAACAATTTATTGTAAATCAGTTATCTGAAAGGAGATTATTCAAATATCCCCCGTATTATAAATTGATTCATATTTTCCTTATACATAAAAGTAAAGATAAATTAGATTTAGCTTCAGATTATTTTAAAATTAAACTCAAGAATATTTTAGAGGATTTTCTTGGGCCAGAGTATCCATTAATTGAAAGATTAAAGGGGGCATATCACAAACAAGTTTTAATAAAAATTAATGATAATATATCTTTAACAAAAATTAAAATAAATTTAAAGAAAATCATTAAATTATGTATTAAAAACAATAAATTTAGTGGGTTAAAAATTAAAGTTGATGTGGATCCAATCTAAAAATATAAAATGAAAATTCTAATTACAGGAGTAACTGGTTTTGTTGGGGGAGAGATTTTAAGATTTTTGTCACTAAAATTTGGCAAATCAAATGTTCATGGTACTGGGAGGAATTATTTAAAATCCAAAAAATTAATTGAGGAAGGATTTAATATATTGGTTGGAGATCTTGAGAACATAAATTTTGTCAACAATTACTTAAGAGGATATGATTTAATTATTCATTGTGCAGCTAAATCATCAATATGGGGGACATATAATTCTTTTTATAGAGCAAATATTTTAGCAACTAAAAATATATTAAATGTTTTGACTGACCATAGTCAAATTATATATATTTCTTCAGCAAATATTTACTTTAATTATAAAAATCAACTTAATATCAAAGAAGAAAATGTGAATACTAAAAATTTTAGTAATTTTTATTCTAAAACAAAATATGAAGCTGAAAAATTAGTTTTAAATCAGTCTAAAGATAAATATGTGACTGTTTTAAGACCTAGGGCAATAATTGGTAAAAATGATACAGTTGTGTTTCCAAGATTAATTAAGGCTTTTAAACAAAAAAAATTAAAAATTATTGGAAATGGAAAAAATATCATTGATTTTACTTCAATTAAAAATTTATGTCACGCAATTAATTTATGTATAATCAAAAAGGAAATTGCTAATAAAAAAATCTACAATATTACTAATGATGAGACTGTTAATTTATGGGATAAAATCATAATGATTCTCACCAAATTAGGTTATGATCCAAAACTAAAAAGTGTACCATATTTTCTCGCATATTCATTTGCTAAACTTAATGAAATTATTACTTCAAAAAAATCAAATGAACCAACATTAATGACTTACAGTATAGCAGTTTTGTATTTTTCTGTAAGTCTTGACATTACAAAAATAAAGTTAGAATTAGGATATTCTCCTGTTGAATCAACTCAGGAAACATTCGAGAATTTTTTAAAAAATTAGTTTAAAATTAAAAAGTTTTTTGGAACAGGAGTTTCAATGACTATATTTATCCTCTTGATTGGATGTATAAAACTTATTTTTTTTGCATGCAAACTAATTGATTTATCTTTATTTGGTCTTTTAGAATTATATTTCACGTCACCTTTTATTGAGCAATTAATATTTGATAACTGAACTCTAATTTGATGATGTCTTCCTGTTATAGGGGTTATCTCCATTAAATAATAATTATTTAGTTTTTTTAAAATTTTATAATTTAGGATTGCTATTTGAGAATTTTTTAAATTTTTTTTGCAAATAAATGATTTATTAATTTTTTCTTTCTTGAATAAATAATTTTTTAATTCACCATAATCATTTATTTTATTTTTTTCAGTCAAAGCCCAATATACTTTTTTTACCAATTTTTCTTTGAATAAAAGATTCATTCTAGCAAGTGATTTACTTGTTTTTGCAAATATAACAACTCCGCTCACTGGTCTGTCAATTCTGTGAATAACTCCACAAAACACCTTACCAGGTTTATTGTATTTGACTTTTAAATATTCCTTTACAAATTCTGATAATGGTTTATCTTTTGTTTTATCTCCTTGAACTAAATAACCAGATTTCTTATTTATTGCTATTAGGTGGTTATCTTCATAAAGAATATCAATCATTAATATTGCTCTTTATCATTTGGAAAATTTTGATTTTTTATATCTTTAATGTAATGCTTGACAGCCTTAGAAATATCATCATAAAGTGAAAGATATCTTCTTATAAATCTTGGATTAAATTCATTATTCATTCCAATTAAGTCATGTGTAACTAGAACTTGACCATCGACTCCTGAACCTGCTCCAATCCCAATGATGGGAATTTTAACTTTTTCTGCGACTTTTTTTCCTAATTCTGCTGGAATTTTTTCAAGAACAATTGCAAAACAGCCGCATTCTTCTAGTTTTATCGCATCATGAATCAATTTTTGAGCTTCATCACTGTTATTTGCTCTAACAGAATATGTGCCAAATTTATAAATTGATTGGGGTGTTAAGCCCAAGTGACCCATAACTGGTATACCGGCTGTAAGTATTCTGCTAATTGACTCAATAATTTCAGTTCCTCCTTCCAATTTTACAGAATGAGCACCAGATTCTTTCATAACTTTAATCGCTGAATCTAGAGCTCTTTTAGAATTTCCTTGGTAACTTCCAAATGGAAGATCAACTACTACAAGAGATCTTTTTACAGCTCTGACAACAGAACTTGCATGATAAATCATTTGATCCAAAGTTATTGGTAATGTTGTTTCATGACCTGCCATAATATTTGATGCCGAATCTCCAACTAATATTATATCAATTCCAGAAGAATCAACTATTTTAGCCATTGTGAAATCGTAAGCTGTTAACATAGAAATTTTCTCTCTTTGAATTTTCATTTCAAGTAGCGCATTAGTAGTAATTTTCTTATATTTTTTTTTATTATTAGTATTCATTTTTTAATGGTTTATGATTACGATTTATTGAGTCGCTTAAACTATTGATATTTTTGTTGAAGTTAGAATCAATGACGCAATATTTGTTGAGTATTGAGTCAATAAATTGTTCTTCATGAAATTTTTTTTCTATTACCTTGTTTAATAATTCAATTTCAAAATTTTCATATTCATTTTTTAATTTGATTAAAGAATCCTTAAATAAATTTTTTTCAATTTCAAGTTGTCTATTTTCCAAAGTTTTAGAAATAACTTTTTTACTCAAATTAATTAAAATATCTAACTGGTTAGTATCAATAGCATTTTTAATTACTGAATAATTAATATTTTCATTGTCTAATTTTAAATTAATTTTATTTAAATTATTAATTTGATTTTCTAATATTTTAATTGCATTTTGATATTCAAGTGTTTTTGCATCAAGAGATAGCTCAAGTTGATTTGTTAAATATTTATTTTCATTTATTAATTTTTTGATTTCGAAATCAGATAGATAAATTTTTGATTTATCTCTATATAATTCATGTGTATAGATTTTATAATAATCAATTTTTGCCTTTGTTTTTGGACCAATATATATTCCAAAATTACCAACATTAATAGAATCTAATTTAAAAGTGTAAACATAATTATTATTTATAAAAAAATCATGTTCTTGCCCATTTGATCTGATATTGAGTGTATTAAAGTAGTTTATTCCTTTAATATTTTCATTTTTAATCCATCCCTCTTTACCTTCATTACTTATGATTATATTTTCTTTATTAAATATTTTTCTAATTCTGAATCTTCGGAATTTATTCACTTCAAATATGAAAGCAATTTGACCATTTGTACTTGCTCTAAATATTATCCCAATACTTTGATTTGTATTTTCTGTAGGTCCAAGCATCATAGATGAATAAATACTAAATGTATCTAAAGTATTATTATAATTAAGCATAACAGCAAATGGTTGATCCTTTGCTCTGTTCATAAAATATTCTCCTTTATCAAAAACAAAAAAATTCTCATCATTAGTTTCAATTGGCCAATAATTTGAAACTGAATCAAATTCTTCATTAATCATAATCTGATTGAGATTAGTTTTTAATGTAGATTGACTGTATGAAAAAAAATGGCAAAAAAGAAAAAGGTTTAAACAAAATTTATACATAACATTAAATATAATTCTGTAAAAGTAATAAAATATTATACCTTTGTCCAATCATGAAAAAAACTATTGTTTTAACTATATTATTTCTTATATTTTTCTCTTGTGAAAATAAACTAAATATATTATCAGATTGGAAAAGTATCCCAGTAGTTTTTGGGATTTTTAATGAAAAAGATTCTATAAATTATCTTAAAGTCAATAAGGTATTTTTAGGTCAAGGTGATGTAATGACTTTTGCATCAAATTTTGATTCAATTCATTACAATCCTGAATCAATATCAGTTATGATTCATGAAAAAACTTGGGAATTTGACAATAATACATTCACACAAGGTTGGATTACTCAAAATACCCATGTTCTTGAACCAGTATATAACATTAATAAACCTGAAGGATTTTTTCATAGTCCAAATCAAATAATATATGCTTTGAATACAGAATTAAATTCTTCTATTAAATACTCAATTGAAATTATTGATCTTGAAAATGACACAATTCTTGCTTATTCAGATCCTATTGATATTATAATGCCTAGTATGTTAATACAACCCAATAGTTTTTCAGCATTAAATATCATCAATAACTCATTTAATTCCAAAGCTGAATGGATAACTTCCCCAGGGTCAAATTTATTCGAGTTAAAGGTCATATTTAAATATGTTGAATTTTCTATTTTTAATGAATCTGATACAATTCACAAAGAATTAGAGTGGAAATTTCCATTTTTTCAATCGTCAAATTTGAATGGGAATGAAAATATGTCATATATTATTGATCCCAGTCAATTTTACACTTTTTTAATTTCAAATATTGATGTTGATCCAAATTTAAGAAGATATGTTTATGGTACTCAAGCAGTCAATTCTGGAACTGGTTCAGTTGTAATATCTCATTCATGTATGACCTTTGAATTACTATCTGCAGGAGTTGATTTGTCAACTCTGATTTTATCAAATCAAAATTCAAACTCATTTGTACTTGAAAAAATTGAATATTCAAATATTAAAAATGGTCTTGGGATTTTTTCATCTAGAAATTATGATATTGTAGAAAATGTTAAAATCAACAATGTTACTAATGATTCAATTTCGTTGAATTCAATCACTCAGCCTCTTAATTTTGGTTATTTTAGATTAAATAATCAAGGTGAAATTGTAATAAGTTACAATTAAATCTTAAGACATTTTGTCATCATATTGTCATAAATAATTATAAAAAAATGTCATTTTTCGTAATTCTATTAGTAAAATTGTTTTGGCACAAAAATTGATCACATTAAATCGAATACTATAAAAACTTAAAAATTTAATTATGAGTAAAATAATAGGAATAGATCTTGGTACAACAAATTCTTGTGTCTCTGTTATGGAGGGTAATGAGCCTGTAGTAATATCTAATGCTGAAGGCAAGAGAACGACACCTTCGATTGTTGCATTTGTAGAGGGAGGTGAAAGAAAAGTTGGAGATCCTGCTAAGAGACAAGCAATTACAAACCCAAAAAAAACAATATATTCCATCAAGAGATTTATGGGAGAAAACTTTGATAATTGTAAAAATGACATAAACAGTATTCCATATTCTGTAACAAAAGGAGATAACAACACGCCAAGAGTAGATATAAATGGTAGGTTGTACACCCCACAAGAGATTTCAGCTATGGTTTTGCAAAAAATGAAAAAAACAGCAGAAGAATATCTTGGTCAAGAAATCTCTGAAGCTGTTGTGACTGTTCCAGCTTATTTCAATGATTCTCAAAGGCAAGCTACAAAAGAGGCAGGAGAGATTGCTGGTTTAAAAGTTAAGAGAATTATTAATGAGCCAACTGCTGCTGCATTAGCATATGGTTTAGATAAAAAGAATAAAGATGTTAATGTCGCTGTATTTGATTTGGGTGGAGGAACATTTGATATTTCTATTTTGGAATTAGGTGATGGAGTTTTTGAAGTTAAATCTACTAATGGTGACACTCATTTGGGAGGAGATGATTTCGATAAAGTTATAATTGATTGGTTAGCTTCTGAATTTAAGAATCAAGAGAATATAGATCTTCGAAATGATTCAATGGCATTGCAAAGACTTAAAGAGGCTGCAGAGAAAGCTAAAGTGGAATTATCCTCATCAACACAAACAGAAATAAATCTTCCTTATATTACAGCTACTGATTCTGGTCCTAAACATCTAGTCAGAACATTAACTAGATCGAAATTTGAACAAATTTCAGACTCATTAATTCAAAGATCAATTGAACCTTGTAAAAAAGCTTTAAGTGACTCTGGTTTAGATAAATCTGATATAGATGAGGTTATCTTAGTTGGCGGATCAACAAGGATTCCTGCAATTCAAAAAATAGTAGAAGAATTTTTTGGAAAAAAACCATCTAAAGGAGTTAATCCTGATGAAGTTGTTGCAATAGGAGCTGCAATTCAAGGAGGAGTTTTAACAGGAGAAGTTAAAGATGTATTACTTTTGGATGTTACACCTTTATCATTAGGAATTGAAACAATGGGAGGAGTTTTTACTAAACTAATTGATTCCAACACTACAATTCCAACTAATAAATCCCAGATTTTTTCTACTGCTGCAGATAATCAACCAGCAGTTGACATTCATGTTCTTCAAGGAGAAAGATCAATGGCTAAGGACAATAAAACTATCGGTCGATTCCAGTTGACAGATATTCCACCAGCTCAAAGAGGAGTTCCTCAGATTGAAGTTAGTTTTGACATAGATGCAAATGGAATAATGAAAGTGTCAGCAAAAGACAAGTCCACAGGAAAAGAGCAACACATTAAAATTGAATCATCTTCAGGATTAACTGATGAAGAAATCAAAAAAATGAAAGATGAAGCAAAAGCAAATGAAGACAAGGATAAAGAATCAAAAGAAAAAGTTGATAAGTTAAATTTAGCTGATCAAACAATTTTTCAAACAGAAAAACAACTTAAAGAATTTGGTGATAAACTTCCTTCTGATAAGAAAAAACCTATTGAAGATGCTCTAGCCGAATTAAAAAGTGCTCAGAAATCTCAAGATATTAAATCTATAGATTCTGCAATGAATAAGTTAAATACTATTTTTCAAGCAGCCAGTCAGGATATGTACTCAAAAAACAGTCAACCATCAGATGAAGCTGAAAAAAAACATGCAGATGATAAAGATAATTCTGAGGATGTAACTGATGTTGATTTTGAAGAAGTTAAAGAATAGTTTGTGAGAATAGTATTTTTAATATTTTTTTGTTTTAATTTTCTTCTATCTTGCCAGAGAAATAGTGGGAGTAAAATCAAAATTGACAATAAAGATTCTCTTAATTTCTCCAGGAATAAAGATCAACTAAAAAAAATTAAAACTAGTAAGGAGCTATTACTTTTAGAAAATTTAATTAAAAAAGCATTGATAGTAGAAGATAACAATGAAAAAATTATTTTAAAAATTGATGAATTTATGGATAAATATAATTTTGATAATCAAATTAAGTCTAATATTTTAAAACTCCAAATATTAAAATCAACTTTATCCATTAATGATAAAAATTATCTTTTAGCACATTATAAGATTGATTAATTTAGTTTCTTCATTATTAAGATAAGCCTTTCAGATTCTGTAGGTTTAAATTTGTTTAATTTATAATCTCCAAATATATTATCTATTTTGAGTCCCTGTCTGTTCGCCATTTCTTTAAAGTCTTTAAGACTTAATTTAAAAACCTCTTCTTTGTAATTAAAAACCTTATCATAATCTCTAATATTTATGTATTTAATAATTTGATTTTTTGTTATTTCTCTCTTAATATCAAACTCAATTTTGCTTACTTTTTTTGTTTCAGATTTAATTAAATTTTTGATTATATATTCAAGATTAAGAAAATCTAGTACAAATATTCCATCATCTTTTAAGTTATTTACACATGATGTAAATACTTTTTCATTATCTTGATATGTTTTGAAATAACCAAAACTTGTGAAAATATTAAATACATAGTCATATTCCATGTTTTTAAATGAATTTATCATATTGTGAACATAAAAATTACAATTTTTATGTTCTTTATTTTTTGCATAATTAATATTTCTTGATGAAAGATCAATTCCATCAACTTTTAATCCTTTTTTAGATAAAATAAAACAATGCCTGCCTTTTCCACAACCAATATCTAAAATTTTGGAGTTCAACTTAATATTAAGATGGTTACAAATATTATGTATAAATATTTTAGCTTCCAAATAATTTCTTTTCTCATATAAAATTTCATAATACTTTGAGTCAAACCAA
>CEOK01124777.1_pt1 | contig 13825 bp, 19 predicted proteins | sample 427001 | NCBI WGS metagenome assembly CEOK01 (sample SAMEA2591108, study PRJEB7988) | marine metagenome | isolation source: saline water (ENVO:00002010), including | reverse complement strand
CGTGTTCAACTGGGCCAAGACTGCATTGTGGGTGGCGCAGTTCCAACCAAAATTTTTCTATGTAAACACCTGTTTCGATCCTGACGTTTTCAACATACAGACACTACCAAAACAAGTTAAGAACATAGTTGTTGATAGATATCACATGCTTACAGACTATCAGCCCAGTATTCGATTTATGAATGCCGCCGACAGGGACACTCCGCAGATACGAGCAGAAAGAAAAAGAAGAATTTTGCAAACAGATGCATACAGGAAGGAAAATTTTGGACAAGTATTTCCACTTTTAAATAACATTTTAAAAATATATGACTAAAAAAATAATAGCAGGCGGATGTAGTTTCACACTAGGTAATGAGTTGTCCGACGATGTGGATGGCAAGACACCATCGAAAATGTCGTGGGCATACAGACTGAAGACTAACCCAGCGGACGAATACATATGCACCGCGTTCGGTGGGCTAGGTAACCCTGCCATAGCAAGACGTGTGTTTAACGCAGTAGCCAATAACACAGACGTGAAATGTGTTGTGGTAATGTGGAGTTTTCTATCAAGGTATGACTGGGCCATGCCCAGACACAGGAAATTAGAGAACTCCCGTTGGACGTCGATATCGCCCTGGGACACCAGTATGGCAGATGAGGAGAGACACCAGGCTCTGTCTGGATCAGAGGTCCAGCTGGAGCAATGGAAAAAACATCAACAATCGATGGTAGATACCGGAGTTAAGCCTTTCGCTGAAGCCATATACAAGTATGCGGCCAACGAATATCACGAAATATATCTAAGTTGGAAAAGCATAATTTGGTTACAGAACATCTTGGAAAAGAAAAAAATACCATTTATGTTTACGCTGGCAGATAATAGTCTTTTTTATAACAAGTTTGACCATCACAAAGACAAAGATGTTTTCATGAGGGCTCTGCACGATGAAATAGATTTTACCAAGTGGTTTTCATTTGGTGACAGGATGCTAGGTTTCAACCAATGGGCATTACTAAATGAATATGCCCGTGGCACAACACATCCGCTAGACAAAGCACATGAAGATGCTATAATGTTAATGAAACCAACCTTTTTAAAAATAACAGGAGAGAAAAATGATTAGGTGGATAAAAAAATTGATTAATAAAGTTCGCCAAGAGATAAAGTACAGGAAAAGACTAAAAGAACTTAAGAAGAAAGATCCTTTTATATACAAGTAGACTATGGAACAAATAAAAGAACGTATCAAGAAGGCGTTTGACAAATCCGCAAAGTACGAGTTTATTGAAATGCCTTATATTGATTGTAAAGAAGATCCAGTGCGACCTGAATTGAACTTAGAATTTAGACAGGCCTACGGTAGGAAAATTTATGGGCTAAAAGACAGCGAAGGAGACATAGCGGCAATAATGTGTTTTGCTTTTACCAAAAAGGTGCCCACCACAGTTGAAGAGATGGACACACTCAGTAAAGACGCCGCAATGGAGGCAATCCATAGATCCGGAACACAGGGAGATATAGCCATTGCTTACACCGTGTGGGCCAAGAAGAAAGGCGGCGGAAGGGCCATTGTTAATGAAGCATATAAGATGGTGAAAGACTCTAAATATCTTAACAGACTTGTTACTTTAAGTCCTTTGACAGATATGGCAAGGAACTTCCATCTTAAAAATGGAGCCAAGGAACTTCAGGTAAATCCAACATCACAAAATTTTGAATATGATATTACTCTCGAAGACTGGGAGATATATCTAGCTAGAGCTAAAAGATTCTTTAAAATAACATGAGAATACTAGGTATTAATTGCATGAATCATGATGCCGCCATGGCCATTGTGGATTACGATAAAAAAGGAGCTGGCAAAATACTATGGGCCGCCCATGCAGAACGGTATTCAAAAATTAAAAACGATCACTATCTAAATGATGAAATAGTAAATGAAGCAAAATCGTTTGGTTGGCACAAGGTTGTTTATTACGAAAAACCAATTCTTAAAAAAACAAGGCAAATGTATGCAGGTCAATATGGAGTTGCCTTTGATAGTAAGGAGATGCCACAACATCATCTAGACAAGTTTGGCATAAAGATAGATGAATATGTTAAACATCATGATAGCCACGCCGCCGCGGGTTATTTTACTTCTGGTTTTAAAGATGCAGTAATTTTAACTGTAGATGCAATTGGTGAGTGGGAAACAGTTTCTATATCAAAAGGTTACAATCAAAAGTCAACGGAGAGGATGGAACGCATAATATATCCACACAGTTTGGGAATTCTCTATTCAGCGTTTACACTACGTTGTGGATTGAAGCCTGCCGAAGAAGAATATATCCTGATGGGAATGTCCGCATACGGCACACCTAAGTATAAGGATGATATCTATAAAGATTTTGTTGAACGTAACCCATTCAGACTAAAACGTAATTTGCACAAAGGTATTGGACTTTGGCATCCTGAAGCAGATACCATGGACCTCGCGGCAAGTGTACAAGCAGTGATAGAAGAGTGTTTGGCTGATCTATGGGAAAGGGCAAGTAGGTACGCTGGCTTTGGCAACAATAATTTGGTCTATGCCGGCGGGGTTGCCTTAAATTGTGCGGCAAATAGAGTGTTGGCCAATCTTGGATTATTCGAGAAAATTTGGATCATACCCAATCCAGGTGATGCAGGAAGTTCATTGGGTTGCATCGCGGCATCACAGCAAAGAGAAATACAATGGGAACATCCATTCCTTGGACACAACATCGAAGGTGAATATCCCGTAGACGCAGTCATTAAAGAATTGAAAGAAAACAAGATGGTGGGAGTTGCAAATGGAAGAGCTGAGTTTGGACCAAGGGCACTTGGTAATAGGTCTCTTTTAGCCGACCCTAGGGGTGAGGACATCAAGGATTTGGTAAATGCAATTAAGAAGAGGCAGAAGTTTCGACCATTCGCTCCGGCCATATTAGAAGAAGATGTAAACGACTATTTTGACCTACCTACTGGCGTCAAAAACACCCCTTATATGCAATACACAGCGGCGTACACGCATGGTAATGACTGTCCTGCCATATTGCACTATGATCGCAGTTCTAGGGTTCAAACGGTGCGAAAAACAGACAATCCTGGCTTCCATGCACTGCTTACTGAATGGAAAAAACAGACAGGTTGTCCCATACTTTTGAACACCAGTCTTAACATTAAAGGACAACCTATAGTCAACAATAGGCAAGACGGTAAAGAGTGGACAGCGAAATACGGAGTGAAAGTTTTAGGATGAAGTGCGTAGAAACAGGAGAACAGTATCGAATCTTTAAAAATTACATTTTGGGTATTTTTCCGTACTATATTTTAGAAGATTCAAGACAAGCACAATACAAAGGTGGTGTCTGGAAAGACGTCAAAATTACAGACTGCTATTTCAAAACATTGGAGCAGGTAAGGAGCATGATGAAATGATAAAATTTAATGGACTGGATAGGATTTATGACGCCTACAGTTGGAGGATCACACGCAGGGCCAAGCAGGTTTGGAGAACAGGTAATGTGGTTGGCAATAGGCATGTCGAAGGAAGTTTCGTTGACAAGTTCGAAACCGCAGTGGCAAAATATACTAAGAGAAAATATGCAGTGGCGGTTGGAAGTGGAACAGACGCTTTATACTTTGCTTTGAAAGCCAAAGGCATAGGACCTCAATCAACTGTTTTATGTCCGGCGGTTAGTTATTTGGCCACAGCTGAATCAATTCAAAGAACAGGCGCTTCAATAAATTTTGTGGATGTTGACAACAAAGGACTAATTTCTAAACTACCCGATTTTGGACTACCCGATGCTGTAGTCTACGTGAACCTTTTTGGAAATGTTGCAGACTATCAAACACTAAAAAAATTTTGTGCCAAAAGAAGGATACCGTTGATAGAAGATGCCGCACAGAGCTTTGGAAGTTTTTATGACAATTTGCCAAGCGGTAAACTAGGTGATATAAGCACTTTAAGTTTTGCACCAAGCAAACCATTGCCTGCTTTCGGCAACGCCGGAATGGTTCTTACCGATAGCGAGACCGAGAGGGATCTGATCCGTAGCCTAAGATATCATGGACAGGGCACGGCAAAATTAAAACATGGTTACAACTCATGCATGAGTCACGAACATGCAAACATTCTGAATTTTTTGTTGTCCAAATATAAAGGACTTCTAGGTAAAACAAATAAAGTGAGGGAATGGTATGAGAAAAAACTCCAAGACCTAGGTATAAGTTCAATTAGGACTAATAATGGAACAACGTCGAACAATCATAAACTTGTAATTAGGATACAGGATAGGGATGGTCTTAAGGAATATCTCGCAACAAAAGGCATACAGACACAGATACACTACCAACAACCTATGTCCAAAATGAAAATGTTTGATTCGGAACAAGACACTCCAAATGCAGATAGGTTTTGTTCACAGGTGTTATCACTGCCAATACATCCTTTCCTGAAAAAGTCGGAAGTTCATTATGTGTGTCAGTCAATTAGGGAATATTATGGCCTTTGATGCTGTACAAATAAGATTCAGAGACGTGAGAAATTTCGAGTCTCCATTTGCTGGAACAAGGGTAGTTCCCTTCGTTGAAAGTTATCTTGAGATATTAAAAAGTATAGTTAACGATGTAACCACAGAATATTTCTGGTTCTTTGCCAACTTCATGGATCTAAAAACTATTGACACAGATTATATTCCAGAACAACATGAGAACAAACAGATACACGTTTGGTATAACACCAACCCAAAAGGCGGAAGTAACAAAGAAGGCAATGTATTCTTGATTCCAACAAAAGAATTTAAAAAGCAGATGCACAACTTGAATTATTTGAGAGACTTCAAAGACATAAACTATCACCCTCATGATAATCTATATCAGCAATTACTTCCGAAGACCGCTTTTAAATTAAAAAATCCATACAAGGCATATGAAACAAATGACTGTTTTTATTCATGGCTATACAATCAGGACCTTGATATATCTGTAATACCAGATTTCTATCCAAGTTTTTGGGAAGATGTAAAATTGTATTCATGGGGTAAAACTAAAGACATCATGTTAGTGCCTAAGCAAAAGCAATTGACACAGTTCTATGATGTAGTAAGAAGTGTGCATCATGACTTAGAGTACCCAGTGAGACCAATGGACATAATTTTTATATCTTATGATGAACCAAGTGCTGAAAGTCGATACAACAAACTTAAAGAACGGTTCCCTCGAGCCAAATGGTGTAAAGGAATACTAGGGCAAACATTAGCCTATATAAAAGCGGCGACTATGAGTGAAACAGATTACTTCTTTGCAGTGTTTCCTAAAAATGAGTTAGTAGATGATTTTGACTTCAGTTTCCAACCAGACAGAATGCGTAACCCTTGTCACTATATTTTTGACTGCTACATTCCAAGTCTAGATTTGAGATACGGATGGGGAGGCGTCATACTTTATAATAAGGATCTTGTGCTAAAAACAACAAAACCTAAACTTGATTTTACAATGAGCCAGGCACATCACTCTGTGCCTCTGCTTTCTGCTATCAGTAACTGCAATGAAACTCCTTTATTAGCCTATAGGTCAGCTTTCAGAGAAGTCATTAAGTTGTTGCAGATGAAGCCTACCGTTGAATCACAGTATAGATTAAAAAAATGGATGACTTTAGGCACTGGAGAAAATGCTGATTGGTTACAGCGAGGTGCCGTTGATGGAAAAAAGTATTACGATACCTACAAAGAAGATTACGGAAAATTAATGTATTCGTATGATTATGAGTGGATCAATGAACACATTAGATCTTTGTACCCAGGACAATCTTTGAGTTGATATCTAAGTTTTCAAAATAAAAAGGCTGTCCTAGAAACCAATTTATATAGTTTGGAATGCCCTCTTCTATGTCTATAGTTGGATTGAAATTGAACATAGTTTTTGCTTTATCACTATTTAATGTGTCTCTGTTTGGATAGAAATCATCGTGTGGTTCAGTGATTATTTCGCCAAATCCCAACTTATCTTGGATCATGTCAGCGGCTTCTATTATTTTCCTACCATTTCCCCTGGTACAATTAAAAGTTTCATTGATGATTTCGTTTGTCGCGGCAAGTGAGAAGTAGTTTGCCACATCTGCTACATTTGAAAAATCTAATTTGTTTTTGGGTCCTTGCACTATCATTTTGCCAGTTGTCAAAACATTTTTAAGCAGTTGGCTTATTACCCTCGTGATTGTATCTCTGGTCCCATACAGGGCAGATGGTCTCATAATTATGTAATTTAAATCCTGTTCTCTATGCCAGATTTGGCACATAAGTTCACCCTGTCTTTTGTATGAACCATAGAGCGTATTTGGTTTAGGGATAACCTTCTCGTCAGGTATTCCGCCATTGAACTCGCCGTATACCATACTGCTAGACGCATAAACGATCTTATCAACGTTGTGTTTAACGCACAAATCTAGAATGTATGCAGTTGCCGTGATCATGTTGTTAGTGGCATCTAGCACGTTTCTTTTTACCATTCTTGCGTTTGGATAGGTTGCAACATGGATTACACGTTCAGGTTTGAAATCTTCAAAGGCCTGCTCCAGAAATTGTAAATTTTCAATTTGTCCTATGTATTCTTTATCCGTCTGTGCGATCTCTTTCCTCTGAGATAATACTGGATAGTATTCCCAACTAGGAAATGTGTAGTACTGATGATAACAGTCTACTATGCCTATAGTGTGGCCCTCTTTTTTTAAGTTTTGACATATGTGGCTACCAATAAATCCGTATCCACCTAAAACTAGTATTCTCATATTGTCCGCCACTTGCATTCAAAGGCCTCTGCGTATTTGGAGTTAGTCATTTGTGCCCTATATGCCGCGAGTCCTTTTATGTTGTGTAATAGTGTGTCTGAAAAATAACTGTCATAGCAACTTATCAGCTCCATCTTTTTATCAATGTAATCAGATATGTCAACAAAGACATTTGGTTTGAATTCTTGATTCTTGTTACTGTAAGGACCTACTTCCATTAGCCAAAATTCGCCTTGCCATCTACGTAAAGATGAATTTACTATATTAAAAGTGTTGACATGGTCCTGGTGGTGATCACCAGGATTGTGTGTGATTATTAGATCATAGTTGCCATCGTGAACAATGTCATCCATTACTTTTACGAACTTACTGTTCCAAGTTAAAACAGGCCTTCCATCTTCGTCAGTAGGATTGTCAAGTATATTAAATTTTATTCCAAACAGATTCTCTGATTTCTTGTACTCAGCTGTCATTTTTTCTTTGTCCCTCCACACGCTTGGTTTTGGGGCATTGTCATCTCTGCAAACTACGATATCAATGTGTGCGCCTTGGCCTTGATATTTTAATAATGTGCCAGAACATCCTAACTCAACGTCATCTGGATGTGCACCTATGGCTAGTATTCTTTTGAAGGACATATGACCTTTCCTGTCTGTAAACTTTTCTGCATACACTCTACAATGTATGTAACTCTTTTGATATGGGCCATGTTTGTATCTGGTAATTTGTCTCTTTCACAATAATCTACAAAGGCGTTAATCTGTCTTTGCAATGGAGTGGCAGACTGGCTGAAACTTTTGTTTTGATCAATATGCTGTATTTGACGTCCTTGTTCAACACCTTGGCTTATCCACTTACTCATGTCCTTAGCATCGCTCCACACAAGAGTGCCTTTGTCTGTTATAACACTTATGTCTCTGACTTTCTCATGATAATACCAACCCATTTGCAACTGCACACTTATTTTTCCATAAGTTAAATCACAAGTTACAAAATCAGGTTGTGCTTGTTTAATCACGTGTATTCCTTTGCTCAGTATAGCATCCGGCATCACGCCAAGCAGGTTGTCTAACACTGCAACATCATGAGGAGCGTAGTGCAATATGGGATCTATATCTCTCTGCAATCTGCCCCATGCCAGTCTACGATGTTCTATATGTAATATTTCTTTATCTACGACAGTTTGTTTTAAAAAATCAAAGTGTTCGTTGTACAATAATATATGTCCAGCCATTAATTTTGCCTTGGCAGTGTATGGTTCAATTTCACTGTATTCTGCCATATTCATAAAAGCCGGCTTTTCTACTAACACATGTATACCTTTTCTTAGCATAATTTTAGTGAGATCCTTATGAGTAGGTGCCGGGGTAGCAATTATTACTCCGTCAACGAGGCTAGGCACAATGCTGTCGAGTGAATCATTTATGTCGTAGAGTGTAACTGGCAGACCAATTTTCTTCACGGTATCTACAATTTTACTGCCCCAGTATCCTGTTCCAATTACTGCCAATTTCATATTATTTTTTTAATTGCATTTATTATACTTTTAACATCTTTGTCTGTCAAATACTGATGTACAGGAATTGCCAATGCTGACTCACTACAATATTCCGAATTAGGGTAAACACCTTTGTCATTATATGTCTTTGTCTTATGTAAAGGAGTTGGATAGTATCTCCTAGACTGTATTCCTTTTCCTAGAAGTGCCTTGTGAATGTAATCAACCTTTTTGTGTTTGATTACGTATTGATGATATACGTGTGTGCTGTTTGTATTTTGCACAGGAATGTCAATAACACGGTGTAGGTTACCGTTGTATTGTGTTGCTATCTCTCTGCGTCTTTTATTGTTTTCATCAAGGTAAGGCAATTTATTCAATAACACTTCTGCTTGTAATGAATCCATCCGGGCGTTCCAGCCAACCATATTCATTTTAAATTTGTCAGACTGTCCGTGATTTCTTAACTGCCTAATAATATCGAGATATTGTCCATCACCTGTAACTGCGCCGGCATCTCCCCAACAACTTAAATTCTTTGTTGGATAAAAACTAAAACAGGTCAGATCAGCAATACCACCAACCCTTTTGCCTTTGTACAAGGCACCTGTGCTCTGTGCAGAGTCTTGTATCACAGGCACTCCAAATTTCTTCAACTCATCCACGTCACAAACGTTTCCATACAGATCAACGCCTATTATTGCTTTTGTATTTTTACTGATTTTTTTAGCGACTTGTTTTGGCTCTATGCACATGTCGTTTAGTGAAATGTCTACAAATACAGGTTTAGCACCAACCTGTTTGATAACTTCGACTGTGCTGACCCATGTATATGGAACAGTTATAACCTCATCTCCGGGGCCTATTCCAAGTGCCAACAAGGACAACTGCAAGGCAGATGTGCATGAACTGACGGCAACACATTTTTCTGCTCCGCAGTACTCTGCAAATGTGTCTTCGAAATTTTTAATAGCAGGGCCATTAATAAAACTTTTTGTACGCCATGTTCGTTCAAACAACTTTGTTGGATCTCTCAGCGTATCTTCGTAACCAAATCCAGATAATGATATCATTTTTTGAAAGTTTTAGCCATTAAGGTAGAAGTTTTGGATTCCATATCTTTTTTCAATTTTGGGATATCAAACTTTATTTCTACATTTTTTATTTTTATGTAGTTTTGTTCTATAGTTTTTCTTAGGAATCTTGCAATAGTGTCTTGTTTTTTTAACTTTAGTTCTTTGGCTATGTCGTAGTGAATTGTGATATTATTTTTTAAAATTATATCTATGTAAAGCAGGTACTTGACCGGCATGTTCTGTAACTGTAGTCCCTCTAGAACCTCCGGCCATTCCTTGACGAAGTCTTGCGTCAATTGTACCCATGTTTTATTCTTTTGCGGTTGTCTTTTTGGCATCCGCCTTTTTAGTAGTTTTCTTTGATGCTTCTGCTTCTGGATCTTTAGCCATGTCTTTCACACTTATACCTTTATCCTTTGCAATCATTTCGTTCAGCTTGTTAAGAAGAATCCTACCGTCTGTTGTGTTACCGTATGTAACGACAATTTCATTGGTCTTGAATTTCTTTATATAGTTGTCGTTATGTAGCATGGCCAACATATTAGTTCCGTCTGGAAATGCCTGTCTGCCTGCATAGTCGGCAAATTCTTCTGCCTCCTGTCCACCTTCTGATTCCACGGCTCTCATCAATGCATTATGATATATGTCAGGTAAGAACTTTGTTCCTACCACTAAACAGTTGTTTGGTTCTCCCGGTACTGTTCTGTACATGATAACCACTTTAGCTTTTGATTCGTCAGCAAGTTCACCTATGTGTTTAAAGTGTCTTTTAGGACCAGTTTGGCTGTCACCTGCCTGCCCAGTGTTATCGCCCATCGGCATAGCCTGGTTGTTTACGTTCATTAGAGTTGCCATATTATTTTCCTTCCGCAGTTGTTCCTGCTGTACTTTCAGGTTTTTGTTCTGGGGCCACTTTGGCTAAGAACGCCTGTAGTTTATTGTATAGGAATCCTACACCTGCCATTTCGCTGGCCTTGAATGCACCCCTTGTGGATGCCACATCAAGTATGGTAGAGAGATTCTTTAAGTCACCAATCGACAAAGCAGTAGGATCCGGTTGTGGAGCCTGCGCCTGGGCCTGTGCCGCCTGAGGATTAGCCGTCGCTGTTCCTATAGGTGCCGTGGCAGTCTTGGCTGACTTTTTTAAGTTTTTCTTTGTTTGTGCCATTTGTTTTTTTTCTCCTATTAATCGATTAATATAATATACGTATATTATACTATAAAGTAGTTATGGAGTACAACGATTAGTTTTGATTTATTTGGGCCTTACCACTCAATGCGAATAGGGTTAGATCTCCAGGATTTTCAAATCCGATAACTGTTACCGATCTGGAAGTATCGCCTTCGTACTTAACATCTTTGGTAATTGAATATCTGCCTGAGCAGTTTTCATAAATCCATTTTTTCATCAGTTCAATATCTGAATCGTGTGCCTTCACTACTGTATTCACAAAATGTGGTGGTAAAATATCTAATTCTCTATTGAAAAAATTATTTGGATTGATTCTCACGTTTTCTCTCCATCCATTCAAAAGCGGCCTTCCATCTTTGTTCGGTGGTCTTCTCTGGACCTTCATACAACACATCTCTATTTGTGTTGCTTGGGCCAAGCACCTCTACGCCCTTCCAGAACATGGCTATTACTACAAACATCATTACTATTACGATATACTTGCTCATTATGCCCACCAACTTATTTTAGATTTTTTATTTGGATTTAAACTTCTTGCAAGTTTACGTACTCTTTCCATGTGTCCATCGAAAACTTTTTTATCCATGCCTGGCAGAACAGAATAAAATCTGATGTACTTTGTTAACATACCACCTAGATTGAATACGGCTTTTTTGATTCTTCTATATGGAATGTTATCAAATAAACTAAAATTTACATAAGTCATCATAGGTCCACCGTATGTGATTGATATCAATCCTAGTTTGCCGTTCATTGCTCCAGGCACAGGATATCCATAGTTCTTGAAATACTTACTACCAGGAACTAATGCTCTGTAACTGAAAAACCATTTTGGGTGTAGCACCCAATCAACCCAGTTCTCTAATATTGAAGGCATCCTTAAATTGTGACATGACCCTATCAGGAACATTACGTCACTGTTTTCTAACCTTTTTCTATAATCTAATACAAGTTTCGGTGGTGGATTTATATCTGCATTGTAGAATGGCAATTGCTCTTTTTCTTCGAATAGGTTAATTAGGTCTATTTGGTGTCCACATTTATTAGCCTCGTCGATAAATGTGTCTCTTATGGCCGCGTTGAAACTGTTTTGAGTATTGTAGTGTCCGTATATTATGCAAATTTTCATGATCCGTACCACACATCATCATACAACGGAGGGTCATTTGGATCAGGCTTAATCGTGTATGGCTTGTTATGAAACTGCTTAAATGTGTAGTACATAGCAAATATTATACCAAGGTGTCCGATCACCAGCCCTACCCAGCCCCAAAGCATAGTTGCTATACTAAAAAAATATACTGTAAAAACTGTACTCCAAACAAAACTTAAAACCACCAATATCTGCAATCTAACAGTCTTAGGTAATGCTCTTAAATCGTTGTGATTATCATCAAATAATACTGTAGCAGTGTCTATCATCCAGTTTCTTAAATTCTTTACCTTTACGGTTGAACCAGAATACCAAACTTCTCTTTTTTTTTCCATTATCCAATCCCTATTTCAAAAATTAGTAGCGACAAAAGCACTATCGAAACACCTAGCACAATTGGATGCCCAAGCCAATTATAATATAAATCATTTATCTCATCCATGAGATATGCTAGACACTTCTTAAGCATAATAATACCTTATAGTGGAAACAACTATCACTAAAACAAATATTATAGTTGATATATATAAAATTTTTGTGTCGTTAGTCATTGTATTGTACAGTTAATCCGAAAGGCGCCTCTATATCTCTTTCGTATGGGTTGTTAATTAAAAATATCGTGTCACAGTAGTGTTCATCTCCCCAACTGTTAAATGGCCAACCGTCAGTGAACATTACAAATTTTTTTGGTTCTATTCCTTGCTCTTTCATGTATTCCCAATTACATTCAAATTCTGTACCACCACCTGATCCTAAGGTATAGTCTAATAGCTCATCTGCGTTGTCAGGAGTAAAAACCTTTGGATTAAATACCACAGTATCAAAACTCCACAAGTGAATTCGGAAGTCCTTGTATTGATCCATTATGTTTTTAACTTCAGTCAAAAATTCTTTACACTGGTCATTACTGATACTACCTGATGCATCAAGTGCCAAACATATATCAATCATTTCATCGTTGTTCTGCCCTGGCAGTACTGCAGAAGTGTGCCATGATTTACGGCTAGGCCTCATCCAAGTGTAGTCCGACTTCAGTGTGCTCATTATCTGTTGTTGTAGTATTTCTCTCCAGTCCATTTTTGGTTCAGTGAGATCTTTAACCAGTCTTTGTAACGCACCTGGTAGATTACTTGCACCTGTTGACTGTGCCGCAGACACCATTGCTTCTTTAACTTCGTCCCTGATTTTTTTCAATTCTTCTTTTGTGTAGACAGGTTTGCCTTTGCCACCTTTCTTGCTACCTTTCCCGTCCTTACCTTCCCCTGGCCCATCACCTTTGCCCCATTCTTGGTGATCATCCATTAGTTCACCCAGTTTTTTTAAAAACTTCTTACCATTCTTTTTTGCAGTCTTAAACAAATCATCATATATTCTTTCAGATGGCCAATCTTTGTACTTGTCATCCTGGAATCCTTTGTTCTCACCTTTCTTACCTTTTGGCATTTCTCCAATGCTAGAATCCTTCAATATCTGATTAACCGCATAGTCCGCCGCTATGTTCCAAAGTTGCGGATCTCTGTCACCGATCCTTACAAGCATATGTTCGAATACATTGTGTAATACCTCGTGCCCAAATAAGAACTCTGCTTCTTTTGGTGTTAGTGAGTCTATGAATTTTGTATTATAGAAGAAGTGTCTACCATCTGTACCCGCAGTCGGACACCAGTCATCTGCATTTACAAGTTTTAGTCTTGTTGCAAGGTTGCCAAAGAAAGGATGCTTTAGTAGCAAGGCAATCCTTGCAGTAACTAATTTGTCTATTATTTTTTGTTCTCTATAATCCACTATTTAGACTCCATAGCAGTAATGACATACTTGCCAAACTTCTTATGGAACCTATCAAACGATTTTAACTTGCTAGGATCGAACGGAAGTTTGTAATTTGTTAAGGCAATCTTCGCACCCATCACAACCAACTCTGTTTCAAAGTTGTCCATCATGTAATTGAAGAATCTGTCCGCTTGGTCATTCCAAGTCTTATCTTTCTTCTCGTGTGCCTGTTGTAACTCATAACACAAAGAAACTGTAAGAGAGTACATAGCTGATATCTCCTTACTTTTAAGATCTTTAACCTTACCGCTCAGTATATCAGATGGGTTAGGAAGCTGACCGCTAATCTTACGATGA
>CEOK01066054.1_pt1 | contig 13832 bp, 9 predicted proteins | sample 427001 | NCBI WGS metagenome assembly CEOK01 (sample SAMEA2591108, study PRJEB7988) | marine metagenome | isolation source: saline water (ENVO:00002010), including | reverse complement strand
TTTGACCATATTCGCTCTCTATTTGAGGCTAACTTTACTTCATTCTTTTCGTATTAATCACCCGTTCAATAAAAAAGTTTTATTTTTATTCTTGAAAATGCTAAATCTATCTGTCTTGTAAATTAACTTCTGTTTTATTTCTCATGTTTTAGGTTCGTTACGAACCCAATAGGCAAAGAATTAGACAAACTTTTATCGTTGCTCAGTAGCTCAGCGGTAGAGCAGGTGACTGTTAATCACTTGGTCGCTGGTTCGATCCCAGCCTGAGCAGCCATTTTTACTTACCAAAGAGAGTTAATTAGATCTCATTTGATTCGATCACTAATCGCTCCAACTCTTTGACCGCCTCTTGTGAGCCGTTTTCCGATTCTAAGGTATCAGCGATACGCCTAGCTTTCTTAAGGCGTTTTTTACTACGTTCGACAATTCGCACCGCTCTCGGTAATTCTTCGGGCCATCGTGACAATCGAAGAGAAATCCCTACTCCTAAACGTCTTACTTCTCTAGCAAAAAACTTTTGATCTCCAAAATGAGGAATGACGATATGAGGAACGCCTGAATGCAAGACACTTGCAGTGGTCCCTGCTCCACCATGATGAATAACGACTGAAGCAAATTTAAAGAGCTGATCATGGGATATTCTGTCTATGGAAAAGATGTAGCTATTAGAGCGCTCAATCCCTAATTGTGCCCATCCAGACTGTATGACAATTTTTTTATCATTCGGCCAGTTCTTTAAAAAGCGACGCATGATCTTTCGTGTGTTTTCGAAAGTCACACTACCAAATGTTAAAACGGGTACCTTTTCACCCTGACAGAATTGTTCGATAGCTGATTGTTTCTCACTATCTTCAGGTGCTTGCCATCTCAAGTAACCAGTAAAGGAAAAGTTCTCATTCCAAAGTTTTTTCGGTTTAAATAATGCTGGTGAAACTGTTACGAGTATTCTATCTGCAGGGTTGATTAAATAACTCTCCATTTCACCTATTTCATTTTTAATCAAGGTCTCGCCGATCACTTGATTCAAATTCCAACAAAGGTAAAAGTCGGCTATCTTCCACAAGTATTTGTTAAAGGGTTTTTTAATGAAATGAGGTATTTTTAATGCTCTAGGTAAACTAATTGGTGACTTTGAATAAGAAGGAATAGCATTATGGGCAAAGGTTGTGACTGCACAGGGCACTTCCAGTTGCCTTGCAAGACGGCATAAATTACCAAAAATGTAGTTGCTGACAAAGGCATCTGCCGTGACTAATTCACGTCTGAGTATTTCAATAATCTCATCAAGAAAGGGATTAGCCTCAGAATAGATCATCTTGAGTAAATCTACGGAATTGCCTGATTTCGTTAATTCGCGCATAGCTTCAGAAAATCCACTCTGATCCCAATCAGGTGGCAATTTAATGAATTTCAAGCCTGCCGATTCAACATCCTTTTTAAACAAATTGACAGTAGCAAAGCGAACATCATGCCCTGCTTCGACCAGTGCTCGACCTAGACGAATTACAGGGAAAATATCCCCCGTTGATCCGTGAGAAGTTAATAAAAAACGCATAAGGTGTATTCGTAAGTACTACTTTTTATAATTGGGAATCACTCAGACAAAATGTCAAAGTAAATCAGCTGCCAACTCAGCGAGCTCAGAACGAACGCCTTTGGTCAGTTCGATATGAGCAGTTATTTCTGTCCCTTTCAATCGTTGAGCCGTATGCACTAAGCCATTCGACATAGCATCTAGAAACATACTATCGACTTGCGCAGGATCTCCTAGAAGAATGACCTTTGACCCTTCCCCCATTCGGCTGACTACCGTCTTCGCCTCATGTGGTGTTAGATTCTGTGCCTCATCGATAATAAAGATAGTATTGGCTAGTGAACGTCCTCGGATAAACGTCATTGCTTCAACGATGACCATTCCATAATCAAATAAAAATTGATAAGGTTTTCTTGGCTTATCAGACTCTTCCATCTGCCCGTCGTTTGACTGTGGTTGTTTCGCCAATTTCGCCATCGCTTTTTTTCGCTTACGGTTCGAGGTAATCTTATCGATTTGTGAATTATCATCAGGCCTTCCGAACTCCCCCAAGGTTTTGCGGTTATTGAAAAGAACTTCCAAGTTATCATAAAAAGGAGCGATGTATGGGGCCATTTTTTCTTCTAGTGTTCCAGGCAAAGCACCGGTATCTTTCCCGATATGAACTAAAGGTCGTGTGATAAACATGCGTTCGTAAATATTATCATCGCCTAGTGTTTGATAGAGCGCAGAAGCAATGGTCACCAAAGTTTTTCCCGTTCCAGCTTTTCCTCTGCAGGTAATCAATTTAATATCTTCATCAAGCAATGCATCCATAAGCATACGTTGCTCAAGATTAAGTGGCTGTACTCTGATGCCTTTAGGGATTTTAATCCCCATAGAATCTCCAATGATTAGTGCTTCTAGCTGACCATCTCCGTGATAGCGTGCAATTTCTAAATCTGATTCATAGCGAAGATAAACATATTCATTGATGTACAGGTCTTTAGTATCTTCAGGAGGTAAATCAACTCCGTGTTCATCAATAAAGAGATCAAAATTTTCTTTGGATAAATTAATTTCATTTAAACCAGAGGGCATCTGTTTATTAGAAATTTTATCGTTCATGTAATCTTGAACTTCTAAGCCTAAAGAAATCCCCTTTAATGCCATATTTGCGTCCTTAGTCACTAATACAACGCGTTGGTCATCGCAGATTTCTTTGAGGAAAAAGACCGATGCTAAGATACGGCTATCCATTTTATCTAAATCAAACAATGTCGCTCTTAAGCGATTCAAGCTTTCACTTTCTTTTGTATTAATTAAAAAATCATTTATTACTACAATCAGCTGACCGCCTGTTGGCAAAGTGCAAGACAATGCAGAGCGAAATGCCTCTTTTAATTTAGCATCATCTTCTAAATCGGTATCAAACAATAATCGCAAATCCCTGTGAATTTTTCGTGCGGAAAATCCTAGCTCACCAGGCGCAGATTTCTTTTTATCCAACTCCTCAAGTACCTCAACAGGTATGGCGATGGTATTGTCTTCAAATTTGTATATGCACTGAGGGTCATGCAGTAATACGTTTGTGTCTAAAACGAATATCTTATTTCGTTTATTGTCTTGTTTCTTTTGCTTAGCCAATGTGTAAATGAAATTAAATGTTTAACTTAACTTGTGATATAATACTAAAATACTTATATAGGGTTATGTTTCTCTAAAAAAAGTCGCAAGTCGTAAAATTACTTTCTTCAAATTTTGTGATACATATGAGTTTAGAACCGATTATAAAATACACTTTCAAGGATAAAGAGCTATTAGAAATAGCGCTGTCTCATCCTAATCAAAAGTCTTTTGCTTCTGATTACCAACGGTTTGAGTTTTTAGGAGATAGTATATTATCAGGATGTATCTCCAAATATTTATATAATTGTTTCAAAGATGCTGATGAAGGTACTTTAAATATTATGCGAACAGCAATCGTCAGCGGAAATTCGCTATCTAAAAAAGCACTAGAGCTAAAGATAGATAAGCATATCAAGTTGAGTGATGTTTACAGGAAAAATTTCGGAGAGCCTTCTTCGAGCATGTTAGAAGATACCTTAGAAGCTTTGATTGCGGCCATCTACTTGGATTCCGATTTGAAAACAGTTGAAAGCTGGATATTAGACTGTTTTAGAAATGAACTTAAAGTCGTTAGGGAGGAAATTAAACGCATTAATCCTAAGGGAGCGTTACAAGAGTGGACTCAATTAAACCAAGAAGGGATTATCCCTCAGTATAGAGTTAAAGAAACGGCGGGCCCTGATCACAATAAATCCTATACTGTAGAAGTCTCAATAGAGGGGAAGGTTCTTGGAACGGGCATCAGTACTTCAATAAAGAATGCAGAAATTGATGCGGCTCTAGACGCGTTAAATAAAATTCAGTAATTATTTTTTGTAGAGATGGTGCAATTACAGGATAGGCATTTATTTACGGGCGTTGTTGATAGTGCAAAGCTTCCTGTCATGTCCCAAATAATAGGAGAACAAAGTAAGCAAGTGGGCGTCATACTTACATCCTTCCCTAAGGACATAGATCCATATATTAAACAATTGAATACTTTATCTTCTCTAGAAGATTCAAATAAGCATAGCACATTTTTAGGTTTTCCTGAATCACCGCCCAATGGAATAGACCGCTCCGTTAAACAGGCTAGAAACGCTCGTCGTCTTTCTACCCTTCTGCAATTAAAAGAGCTAAAGGAGGATAAGATTTGCATAGTTACAACACCAGAAGCCCTATTTGGCAATGTTCCGTCATTAGAAACATTTGTTGATAATACTTGTATGTTAAAGGTTGGAAATCGATACGACTATCGAGATTTAGTTAAACAATTAACCGAAAATTTAAATTACGATGTCGAAGCAGCCTGCGAAAATGTCGGAGAAATTGCTATTCGAGGTGGTATTATTGATATCTACCCAGCCAATGAACAACAGCCCTATCGAATCGATTTTTTTGGCGATGAAATTGAATCAATCAGAATCTTTGATCCTATGAGTCAAAGAAGTATAAAGAATCAAGATACACTATTTATTCCGCCCAATTTCATCGAAGCCGATACCGATAGCACCATAAGTGATTTCTTACCAGAAGAGTCACTGTTTTGGATATTCGATTATCCGAGTATGATTGAACGAGAGCATCCTTATCGCTTTACTGTCAAAAGCAAAACAGACTCGAGCAGTAGCATACATTCTATTTTCAACGAACGAAAAAAATATGGAGATAATTATATCGGAGTTTGCGAGTTCGACCTAAACAATAACGTGTTTAAAGATTGTTCTAAGAGCTCTATACTCAGTGGCTCAAAAGAATCCTTTAGCGGTTCAAGTAAGCAGAAAATGAAAGAGAAAGAGCTTTCTAATGCTCTAGATAAGACAAAAGGATCTTTTCAATCACTTTCAAAAATATTCAAAAACAAATTTCCTCCCAAGATCTACTGTGCGCTTGAAAATAAGATCAATAGAGATCTCATACTCGATACTATCGATTTGATTGAATTTATGGATAGAGAACAGATTCATTTCATAGAATCCAATCTTTTAGAATCAACCTATGTTTTGCCATCCCAAGAATTCTCTGCTTATAGCAAAGGATTTATATTAGTCGAAGAATCAATTTTGATTGGTATCAAGCCAGACATTTCCACTAAGCCAAATCAGTCTAAGAATTCACAAGTACTTCATTTATTAGATTTTTCAGAATTGATCCAAGGTGATTTATTAGTGCATCTCCAGCATGGTTTATGTCGTTATAAAGAAGTCACTCAAATCAATGTTAATGGCAGTCAATCTGAAGTCATAACGGTTGAGTTTGGTCAATCAATGATTTTGCATGTCCCGATTCGTGAGGCACATTTACTAACCCGTTATCTTAGTTTTTCAAAGAAGAAGCCGAAGCTGGCAAAAATCGGCTCTTCTCAATGGATAAAAACTCGAACTAACGCTGAGTATGCAACCTTTGATTATGCATCAAAATTGCTCAAAATTAACGCAGAGAGAACGTATGCGGAAGGATTCGCTTTTCCTAGTGATCATCCGTGGCAAACACTTTTTGAGGATGAATTTCCTTATACTGAAACGAGAGACCAATTATTAGCCATTGAAGACACCAAAAGAGACATGGAATCAAATAAGCCCATGGATCGTTTAATCTGTGGCGATGTCGGTTACGGAAAAACAGAGGTTGCAATACGAGCTGCCTTTAAAGCCATTAATGCCGGTAAGCAAGTTGCCATATTGGTACCCACCACTGTTTTATGCCAACAACATTACCTGACCTTTACTGAGCGTTTTAAAGAATTTCCTGTAGTTATAAACTGCGCTAGTGGCTTTTACTCAAATTATAAAAACAAACGTATCCTCTCTGAAGTTGCTGAAGGTAAAATCGATCTAATCATTGGGACGCATCGTCTATTAAGTAAAGACGTACACTTTCAAAATCTAGGCTTGCTCATTGTTGATGAAGAACAGCGATTTGGAGTGAAGCAAAAAGAGAAAATTAAAGAAATTGCCCATAATGTAGACATTTTAACACTCACCGCTACTCCGATTCCTCGTACTCTACACCTTGCTTTGTCGGGAGCTCGCTCAATGAGCGTTATAGAGAGTCCTCCCCTTGAGCGAAAACCTATTGAAACAATTGTTAAAAGCTATGATTTAAATCTTATTAGAAAGGCAATTCGTTTTGAAACCGATCGGAAGGGACAAGTTTTTTATCTGCACAATCGTGTCGAATCAATTGAATCCGTTGCCAGTCGTCTTCGTGAGCAACTCCCCGATTTAAAAATAGTCGTTGGGCATGGTCAAATGGAAGATGGTGAACTCGAAAAAATCATGATTGGATTTATCAACGGTGATTTTGATGTACTAGTCTGTACAACAATTATCGAATCCGGTATCGATATCCCTAATTGTAATACATTAATCATAGAGGGTGCTGATCGTTTTGGCCTAGCGCAACTTTATCAAATAAGAGGACGTGTCGGTCGATTTACCAAGCAAGCTTACGCATATTTATTTTTACATAGACATGTTGCCTTAGTTGAAGCAGCTCATAAACGACTGAGCACTTTGAAACAATATAATCAATTAGGAGCAGGATTTAAGATTGCAATGCGCGATTTGGAATTAAGAGGTGCTGGTAATATTTTAGGTGCAGAACAAAGTGGTCATATTTCAACGATTGGCTTCGAACTCTATTGTCAGCTACTCAAAGAAAGTATTGCACGCCTAAAAAATGAGCCAAATTCAAATCGGATTACTGCTGAGGTGAATCTAGATTTCATCATTTACGGTGAACCTAACCAAGACAAAGTAGCTAAAATAAAAAACCCAAGAAAATTAATACAGCAGAATAATGAGATTCACGCTTGCTCCTTTGCATCAATCCCCAGGAATTATATTAGCGAGTCAAGCATCCGAATCCATTTCCATAGAGCCTTATCAATGGCTATAGGTATAAAGCAAATACAGGATATTCAAAAAGAGTTAATTGATCGTTTTGGACCAATTCCAGAACCTTTGAGTATTTTATTAAAAATACATACAATTCGTATTTTAGCGGAAACAGCAGGATTTAAGTCCGTACAGAGTGAATCTAATCGTTTAATGTGTGCTTATGCTCATACTCAAAAAGAATATTATAAAGTTGGGGCACGATTTCCTCGCTTGACCCAAAAGACGACTAAATTAAAGTTAACTGAAATTCAGAATTTTCTTAAAAAAATCAAGAAACAGTAATGCCATATTTTAGACACATATTTTTAGTTTTAGTAACAACTAGTCTATCTTTTATTACTCATGCATCAGTAAATGAAGAACATAAATTACACCTCGGTAACGGAATAGCAGCCATCGCTGAAGGTGAAATCATTACTTTTGAGCAATTGCGAAAATCTTTAGATCCTATTGTTCCAAAGCTTCGCCTACAGGCCAAAAGCGAAGCAGAATTTTCTAAATTAATTGAGCAAGTGAGTAAAGACATCTTACAAAATATGATAGATCATATTATTATTGTAAATGAGGCGTATGACAAAGGAATTCAGATTCCACCCTCTTACATAGATGGCGAATATGAATCAATAATCAAAAAAGATTTTAACGGAAATCGCAGTCAGTTTTTAGCTTACCTAAATTCGAATGGTCAGACACAAGATGAGTTTAGGGAAGAGTTAAAAAGAAACATTATCGTAAATGTAATGCAGTCCCAAAATCGAAAAAAGCAGTCACAAATTAGCCCAGAAAAAATTGAGGATTATTATGTGAAAAATAAAATACGCTTCTATCAACCAGAGTTAATACACTTAAAACAAATCATCTTAATGCCTAAAGCAAGTGAAACAATGGAAAGCGTCTTAGGAACAGCGGATGAAATCATAGCACAATTAGATGAAGGGAACCCGATTCACACTTTAGCTAATGCTTATGGCGACAAAAGTTATAATCGTATCAATGGGGACTGGGGATGGATAAAGCGTGAAGACTTAAGGTCTGAATTGTCGCAAGTAGCTTTTGATTTAAACATTGGAGAGTATACCCAGCCTATACAATTAGGTGATGCAGTTTTTATTCTATATGCAGAGAATATCCAGAAAGAAAAAATTCAGCCCATATCTCAAGTTCGAGATGTAATAGAAAAAACACTCAGCCAAGAAATAGCTCAAAACTCATTGGATGAGTGGCTAGAAGACTTAAGGGCAAAGGCTTATATTCGCTATTTCCTATAGTTAGGAGTACGAATAGGTTTAACGATCATTTTTGGGGAATAAAATGGACTTTTCTCCAAATGCTGAACCTGATAATTTGTTACTCCATTGCAATTGCTCATCAAATAATTCAACAGAATTTTGACCTAAACTATTTAAAATCTTTTCTGAAATTTGAGGCATCACCGGCTGCAATAAAATAGAAGCTAACCTCAGTCCTTCGGACATAGTTGCTAATGTTGTCGAAAGTCGAAGCTGATTTTCTGAATCCTCAGATTTTGCGAGTTTCCAAGGAGCTCTTACTTCGGCGTATCGATTTAATTCAGCAATAAAACTAAATATTCTTTCTAGTGCTTTGTGGAATTGAAAGGTATCATATAATTCAAAGATATCTGATTTAAGATTCTCCCAATGATTCAAGACTACTTTCTCTTCGTTCTCTTCTATTTCAGCTTTAGGAATGACCCCACCCGCAAAACGATGACCCATGTTTAAGAGACGACTGACAAGATTTCCTAAATCATTTGCTAAATGTGAATTATAACGTTTATGAAATAACTCTTCAGAAAAATCGCTGTCCTGTCCTACATTCATTTCAGAAATTACAAAATAGCGGAAAGCATCTGCACCAAAGGTTTCAATCAAATCTAATGGATTGACAACATGTCCGTCTGATTTTGACATTTTTGCACCGGAACTCAGCCACCATCCGTGTACAAGGTAATGTTTAGGTAAAGGAATGCCTAGGGCTTTCAGCATAATTGGCCAATAAACTGCATGTGGTGGTGATAAAATATCCTTACCGATTACATGATAATCGGCAGGCCAATACTCTTCAAAAGTATTTGTTCCATAACCTGCGGCAGTAATATAATTTACTAAAGCATCGAACCACACATAAGTGACAAATTCATTATCAAAAGGAAGCTCGATTCCCCATGAGAGTCTTTCTTTGGGGCGGGAAATACAAAGATCATTTAAGGGTTCTTTAAGAAAGTTAAGAACATCAGCACTACGAAAACGAGGATAAATTAATGATTCGTTAGATCGTATTGTATCAATCAACCAGTCCTGATATTCGGAAAGTTTAAAGAAATAATTACTTTCAGTGATTTCTACTACATCACCATATAGTGAAGGCCACTGTCCATCGACTTTTTCTTTATCTGTTACAAACTGTTCCTGACGAACGCTATAAAACCCATTGTAATCAGCTTTATAAATTTTTCCTTCATCAAATAGTTTTTGTAATAAAGACTGAACTACTTTTTTATGCCTGTCTTCAGTAGTACGAATATAATCATCATTACTTATATTAAGCTGTTCACATAAGGTTTTAAACTCATCAGCTAATGAATTGCAGATCTCAATTGGCTCGACACCTTTTTTTTGAGCACTCATTTGCACTTTTTGTCCATGCTCATCTAATCCAGTAACGAAATGCACTGGTACACCGGAAAGTCGTTTATACCGTGCGATTACATCCGTTAGGATTTTTTCGTAGGCATGCCCGATGTGTGGGGAGCCATTAGCATAATCAATCGCTGTAGTAATTAAAAATCGTTTACTCATATGCTGTGAAGCATTCGTTAGATTTTAAGGAAGCCAAGGATATTTTTTAAAATTCGGTTTTCTCTTGTCGTTCCAAGCTTTTCGTCCTTCTTCGCCCTCTTCCGTTAGATAGTATAATAAGGTAGCATTGCCCGCTAATTCTTGAATTCCTTGTTGCCCATCTATATCTGCATTAAATGAAGATTTTAAACAGCGAATTGCCAAAGGACTGTGCTCCAATATCTTGTTTGCCCATTCTATACCCTCTTGCTCAAGAGAGTCATATGGAACAACTTTATTTACCAGACCCATGTCCAGTGCCTCTTCTGCCGTGTACTGCTTACATAAATACCATATTTCTCTAGCTTTTTTCTGACCTACAATATGGGCAAGGTAACTCGCTCCGAAACCACCATCAAAGCTGCCTACCTTTGGCCCAGTTTGTCCAAAGATTGCATTGTCTGCAGCAATTGTTAAATCGCAAACGACATGAAGGACATGTCCGCCCCCAATTGCATATCCGGCGACTAAAGCAATGACAACTTTAGGCATTGATCGAATTAGTTTCTGTAGTTCTAGAACATTTAAACGAGGCACACCATCAGATCCTATATAGCCACCTTTTTGTTCGCCCCTTATTTTTTGGTCACCACCTGAACAAAATGCAAATTTTCCGTCAGATTGAGGATTAAATCCGGTCAGTAATACTACACCAATATTACTATCATCTCTTGCGTTAGAAAATGCATCGATCATTTCCTGAATAGTATCAGGTGTAAAAGCATTTCTCCTATGAGGACGATTAATCGTTACTTTCGCAACTCCCTCACTCTTTTCGTATATGATATCTTTGTAATCGTTTACTTTTTCCCAATTCATAATGATTAATGCGTTTTTACTTATGCTGATTTATCTGTAAGAAAGTTTCTACATCATTCTTTCTATTTGTTTTTATTTCAACAACTTTTAGTCCAATTCCTTCAATCCCTTGAATCGTATCACGCAGTGTTTCTTCATCCTTTATTAATGAATAATTAACACTATGAGCGTTGCAGAGTTTTTTAAAGTCAACTGTTTGCGGAGTAGCAAAATAGTTTTCGAAATGCTTATTCTTAGAAATTGGGAGATGTTCAAAGATCCCACCACCTTCGTTGTTTATTAAAACAACTAATAAATCACCAACAAAAGATTGTGCATTGAGCAGACCGTTTGAATCATGCAAAAATGCCAAATCGCCGGTGATTAGCAATGAAGGATTCCCTGTATGAGCCATTCCCATAGCAGAACTCAAGGTACCATCTATTCCGTTTGCACCCCTATTACAAAAGACTGAATTGTTGGTATTATTTTGTTTCCAAAATGATTCAGCATAGCGAACCGTCATACTATTAGCTAAAAATACATTCGTATTTTCTGGGATATATTCGGAGATCAGCCGAGTGACCTTACCTTCAAAATCAAAGTCTGTAGAGGCTAAAGAATGATCAATACTCAAAGAGGAATTAATTTCATATTCACGCCAAATGTGTATCCATTGATTGTCTCTATCACAAGGCTCTATGGAAGTTGCTAGGGCATCAATTGTAGCGATCAAAGGAATTGAATGTGCGTGTATTGAGTCAATATTCTTAAAAGTATTACCAAGAAGAAATTGTACAGGATTGATAGTCTGCAAATAATTACGAAGTACCTTGCTAGTAGGCAAAGCTCCTATTTGTAGTATAGCAGATGGCTCTAAGTGATTGAACACCGATGGGTCTCTTAAGAAAAAATCATAATGAGAGACTAATAGACACTCTTTAAATAATTCACTATGATTTCTTAGAGGACTCAAGACATCGGCTAAAATAGGCCACCCTAATGATCTTGAGATTTTTGCTATGCCTTTAGTCGCTTCAGCATCGTTAGCTAATTCTTGGGCATTTCCTACTATGATTATGCCCTTGCTGTGACTGGTTAACTTTTCAACAAGTAAAGGTTCAGGTAAAATACTGTTATGTGATTGCTCACCTATCTTAGCTACTACATTTGCGTGAGTTGTTAAAAGTTCTTTTAAATCAGTTTCTATGTCTGTATTTTTAGAACATAAGAAAGGCTCTCGGAAAGAAAAGTTAAGGTGAACAGGACCTTTATTCAATCCACATGCTCTGGACACTGAATGCACCAAGGTTTGCCGTAAATAACTGTAATAAGCATCAGAATTTTCTGGTAAACCAATTTCATGAAACTGATTCACATTGTCTCCAAACAATTTAATTTGGTCAATCACTTGACTTGCTGAACAGTTTCTTAACTCAAAAGGTCGATCGCACGTGAGTACAATCAATGGAACATTACTTATTTGAGCCTCAATGACCGCTGGATAAAAATTTGCGGCAGCAGTGCCTGATGTACAAATCAAAGCAACTGGCTTGCCAGAAGCTTTGGACGCACCTAAAGCAAAAAAACCTGCGGAACGCTCGTCTAAAATAGCTATTGAGTCTAATTTTTCGTTGTTAGCAGCGGCTAAAGTTAAAGCAGTACTTCTAGAACCAGGTGCAGTGACAATGAGACTTACTCCTAAGCGAGCTAATATCTCAACGACCAAAGCACCGACAAGTGTATTTAATTTGGCTTGAGCCTCGGGATCAATTGAACTGTTCGTAGAAACCATAAATACAAAGTATAATTAAAAAAGATAAGATTCAAATGAAAGCAGTCATTTCTTATTAATAAAGAAACACTTAAGCTTTCAAAAACGATTCAAAAAACCTGTTTTTTTATACACTTTACGAAGTGTTTTATAGGCGAGTTTTTGGGCATTTTCAGCACCCTCTTTTAGTACTGATTCCAAGTATTCTTTATCTTTCATTAATTCGTAATAACGTTCTTGTACCGGTGACAATTTGCTAATTATTAGATCGGCCAAATCAGACTTCAGGTCACCATATCCTTTGCCTGCATACTTTTTTGCAATAGCTTGAGGTGATTCACTATTGAATGAAGAATATATATTTAACAGATTCGTAACCCCCGGCTTATCGGTTGAAACTTCGATTTCTGAGGACGAATCAGTCACGGCACTCATGATCTTTTTTCTAATCACTTTAGAATCATCCAAAAGAAAGAGTGTGGCATTTTGATTTACATCACTTTTTGACATTTTTCTATTAGGGTCCTGTAAGGACATGATTCTTTGACCTTGTTTTGCTATATAAGGTTCAGGGATGTTAAAGGTGTCTGAATACTTGTGATTAAACCGTTGGGCAAGATTTCGACAAATTTCTAAATGTTGTTTTTGATCTGCACCCACTGGTACTGAATTAGCATTGTATAAAAGAATATCCGCTGCCATCAGCACAGGATACATTAATAAGCCTGAATTAACAAAGATCTTAGATTGAGAATCATCATTTGCATTTGAGTCGTAATCGTCGTTAAGATGCCTTGTTTTGTCTTTAAATTGGGTCATCCGTTGAAGTTCACCTAATGGAGTAATACAACTTAAAATCCAAGCGAGTTCAGTGTGGCCTGTTATATGTGACTGAACAAAAATATTAGATTTCTTAGGATCAAGTCCACATGCGATATACTGGGCAACGCATGATAATGTATTTTTCCTCAATTCTGATGGTGTGTATTCTACAGTAATTGCATGAAGATCGACTATGCCGAAAAAACAATGATTTGATTCAAGCATGTCTGCCCAATTTCTTATAGCCCCAAGATAGTTGCCTATTGTCAACCCACCGGTTGGCTGTGCACAGGTTAAAATAACTGGTTGTGTGTCGCTCATGATATTTAGCTTATGGATGACTAGTTAACTTCGGCATAAATTACAATAACAGACTGCCTTACCTTCTTCATTGCGATAACGAAATTCAAGTTCTGGGTTTGAGACATCACTTTTAGCACATTGACTGCATATATGCATTGCCTCGCCTTTTTCTACAGATTGTTTGCGGTGTGAATGTAATCGTTTTTTTTGCTTAAAATTCAGTTTAATCGTATCGTAAAAAAACAAAACAAAGA
>CEOK01000721.1_pt1 | contig 13834 bp, 9 predicted proteins | sample 427001 | NCBI WGS metagenome assembly CEOK01 (sample SAMEA2591108, study PRJEB7988) | marine metagenome | isolation source: saline water (ENVO:00002010), including | reverse complement strand
TATCGCTAACAGAGTATCGTCTTCTTTTAGATTATGTTTTAAGTAGAAATTCTTTTTATCGGTTTTGGGAATTAATCCTTCACTAAAAGGGTGACCTACATAGTTGGTCGGTATATCTCTTTTTTCAAACCATTCTTGTTCAAACGGAAAAATACTTAGTGACTGATCTATATATCTGTGAAAATATTTTTTTCTATTTTCTTTCCAGGCCCATAACTGGGGCATGATAAAATATGATATAGGAATTCCATGGGGGCGACAGTTTTTTGCAAGCCTTAAATTGAATCCTGGATAATCAATTAAAATAATTCTATCAGGTCGAATTAGTTTTATTTTTTCAAGTGACTCACCCATAACATTTATCATGAATGGCAAATGTTTAACTACCTCGGTAAATCCCATTATTGCTAGGTCGTTAACATGGTGCATGACCTCAAGGCCAGATGAAATCATTCTGTCACCACCATGGCCTATGAAAGTAGAATTTGGATATTGTTTTTTAATTGAATCAATCAACTTGGAACCGTGGAGATCGCCCGATTGTTCTCCAGCAACAATGAAAAATCTTGGTGAATCTTTATTCATTATTTTGGTGGCATTATATGATTATAAATAATTAATTCTTATTACAATTAATGTCAAAATAAAAGCGACATTTTGAAGTGTTCTTTTTTCTGTTTTAAGTAATTTAGATAATGGTAGCGGAGTTCTATCATCATCGGTTTTCCATCTAGTAAATCTCGGAAGAATTGCTCGCACATTGTTTTTATACGTTAGGTATTCTGATGCAAATAGTTCATCCAGTTTTTCCTCTTCAAGTGAAATTATAAGGGAGTATTGAATTATAAAAAAAGTCATTGTTGTTAATGCCATTAGTGTGAGGTTCGGTGAACCAGCAATTATTACAATGCCAAGATACATTAACATATTACCTACATAAATAGGGTTTCTGACATAGCCATATGGACCCGCAGTACAAAGTGAAGGTGCACCAACCTTAGTTGTCCTTGTTTCACCTCCAGCGTATGAGACTGACCACATTCTAATTAACTCACCTACTAAAAGTACTACAAACCCTAAGAGAACATTTTGATTTTCTGGTTGTGCAAAATATATAATGCTAACAGCGATTGGAATTGGCGTGAAGCTCCTATTTTTGAAAAAGAAATTTCTAATATCCATTTATCTTAAATCCTCAAGTATCTTGTCATGAATTTTAATTGCTACATCCAGTGCTTGTTTGCCAGCAAAACCATCTACCATAGGTTTTTCTGTTCCAAGAACTGCGTTTAGGTAATTTTTGAGTTCTGCTTTTAAGGCATCGGTTTTTTTCACTTTGGGCTTCTCATAAAAGATCTGTCTATGTTTTCCATCTTTCCCAACTAATGGCGCGGACATTATAGCATCAGGATCATTTTGACTAGCCCCCATAGCTTTATAAACTTCGGATATACCAGCTAAAAAATCAATTGTAACGTACAAATCCTGTTGAAACATTTTAATTTTTCTAACGCGATCTTTGGCAACTCTACTTGATGTAATATTGGCAATTGATCCATTTTCAAACTTGATTCGTGCGTTTGCAATGTCAACCGAATTGGTCATTATTGATATACCATTAGCATAAATTTCTTTAACCGGTGAACTAATGAATGATAGTATTAAATCGATATCATGAATCATCAAATCCAAAACAACTGGTACATCGGTACCGCGACTCATAAATGGAGCCATCCTATGGACTTCAATATATTTTGGGTCAATCTCTAAATTAGACAATGCTAATAATGCAGGATTAAATCTTTCTATATGTCCAACCTGAATGATAACGTTATGCTTTTTTGATAACTCAATCAAGTATTCTGCATCTTTAACGCTTGAGGTAATGGGTTTTTCAATAAAAACATGCTTCCCCTTTTTAATACATTGTTCGGCAACATCACGATGGGTTGGGGTGGGCGTAACAATTGATACAGCATCAACGTTTTCCAATAAGATGTCCACAGATTGAAAAATGGATGTGTTTATCTTTTTAGATATTTCTTCTGCTCTTTGCGGGTTCGTGTCAAACACACCAACTAGGTTAGCATTTTTAATATTCGCTAAATGAGAAGCGTGGTGAACACCAAGGTGGCCTACGCCTATAACGCCTATATTTACTTGTTTTGACATGTTAGTTTATTTTTGAACATCATAAAGTTACTTACTATTAACTAAAAATTAGCAAACTTATAAATACTTGCATTTAAATGAGCTTTGAGGCAATTTTATAGCAATTAATCCGAGTGTATCAAAAAAATTAGAGAATAATATCATGAATGATAATTCTAAAATATCTGTGGGTCTTTTAATACCCGCGATTTCGATAATCGCGTTTGCTGCTCTGCTTTTTAGTGAAAATTATATTGCTTCACTTTTTGTAGCGGTTAGCGGTTTAATGATTTGGTTTGCCTATTCTGCTGTCATGAAAGCGAAAATGCCTGATATTACGGGTAACATAGTTATAGTGTTTGGTGGACTGTTATCAACCGCATTCTTTTTGAATTACGGCTTATCAACAAATATATTTGGCGGGTTTGAGATAAACCTTGAGGGGGTAGTAGGTTCTATACTCATACTATTTTTTACAGTTTTGATGGGTGTCTTATATAATAGTAATTCGCATATCCCTGCGCCAAAAGATGCAACCATTCAATTGCCTGTTGATCAGGTTGACAAAACTGAGCAATCTCTTGAATTATCAGATGATGACAGTGATGATCGCGTTTACGACTATGATTATGATTATGATTATGATGAAGATCTAGAGGACTACTACTATGATCAAGAATACGAAGAAGAGGAATACGAAGACTAAGCTAAAACTATAGATAGCTCGCTTTTAATATCAGATATTATTCCGGAAACCCTTTTATCCTTTCCTTTCTTTTCATTTATTACTTTGCATGCATGAAGAACGGTTGTATGGTCCCTTCCACTAAAATGCATTCCAATGCTTGCAAGCGATGATCCCAATATGTCCCTGCAAAGATAGATAGAAATTTGTCTCGCCTCAACTATTTCAGCTCTTCTGCTTTTACCTACAATATCAGATTCATTAATTTTTGTTAAGTTGGACACCTTACGAATAATTTCTTCAACAGTTACTTCGGATGCTGAAATGTGACCTACTCTTTCTTTAATAACTTTTTTTGCAAGGTTATAATCGATCTCCTGGTTAGACAAAGAAGAGTGTGCAAGGAGTCTTATAATTGTGCTCTCTAAATCTCTAATATTATTTTTAATATGACTTCCAATTAGCTCAATTATGTCATAAGGAAGTTTCAGTCCATTCATTTCCGCTTTCTCCATGACTATCGCAACCCGTGTTTCGTAATTTGCGGGCTGAATGTCAACAGCAAGGCCTGAACTAAACCTGGAAAGGAGCCTATCTTGTAAACCTACCATCTCGCCTGGATATCTGTCAGCAGTCAAAACAATTTGCTTACCTGCTTGAAATAGCTCGTTAAATGTGTGAAAAAACTGCTCTTGGGTTTGTTCTTTGCCTTGGAAAAATTGGATGTCATCTATTAACAAAACATCCGCATTACGATATGTTTTCGAGAATTCTACCGTTTTGTTTTTTTGAATGGATGAAATGAAGTCTAGCGTAAATTTTTCACTTGACGCACATACAATATTCTTTTGTGGATCATCATCAAGTATTCCATTTCCAATAGCATGCAGTAAGTGGGTTTTGCCCATCCCTACCCCACCATATATTACTAAAGGATTAAATGATTGGTGACCTGGTTCATTTTTTACATTATTAGCAGCAGCCTTCGCAAATTGATTATGAGAGCCTTCGATAAAAGAAGAGAAAGTATAATTTTCATTCAAGGATCTACGAATTCTCTTTAGGGCGTCGTCATTTTTTGGATTTAGGGTTTCATTGGTGCTTTCTTCCACAACTAATGGGTTTTGTGGTGCTACAGTATATTTAATCGTAAGCTTTTCGGAGTATTCTTTTGTGACAAATTTTTCTATCGTTTCAACATAATGGGACTGTATCCAATCATAGAAGAATTGATTGGGAAGTTCGAGTAGTAAATTTCCTTCATGAATACCCATCGATTTGATCGGTTCAAACCAGGTAGAATATGCATGGCTCGGTTGACTTTTTTTAAGCTCCCCCTGAACTATTTCCCAAATATCTTTATTTTCTGTCATTTATTTCTTTTCCACAGGTTATCCACAACCATTATGAAATTCAAATTATGTAGTTTTTTTAATGCGATACAATCATCTTTTACTAAAATAGGTTCATTTTTAACAAAAAACCGTATCTGGTGTTTTGATTGGTCTAAAGCCTAAAAATAAGTAATTTCATCGTCTTAATTCGGAGGTAACAATGAAGCGAACATATCAACCAAGCAAAAGAAAGAGAAAGAATAAGCACGGTTTTCGTGAACGCATGTCAAGCGTTGGTGGAAAGCGCGTTCTTTCCAGAAGACGAAAAAAGGGTAGAAAAGTTCTTTCAGCTTAGTTTGTATCGATGTTTTTGAACAGGATTCTAGCAAATTTTTTGATAACCCTTATTAAGGTTTATCGTTTAACCATTTCCCCTTTCATTGGCTCTAACTGCAGATTTGATCCTACGTGTTCACATTATGGTATGGAGTCATTGCGTGCACACGGACCATACAAAGGAACCCTTCTTCTTTTGAAACGATTAGTTAAGTGCCACCCGTTTAATAAGGGTGGCGTAGATCCGGTTGTGAAATAATTTATGGATAGACAGTCTTTACTCGCATTTTTACTGATTGGTATAATCATTGTTTTCTATCCCTGGTATATGAGCTTGGTCTCCCCAGTGGATGTTAATGGTCCTGATGAATATGTAGTTAATCAGAGTGAAAATGCTAATATTGAAGACACACCAAAACAACAACAGTCACAGATTATTAGTAACGATAATTCTTCGCCGTCTCAAACTATAAATGTAAAAACCAAACTTTATGATTTAGTAATTAGCAACAAAAACGGTGGCTCACTATTGAGCTACTCTCTTTATAATTACAGTGACCACAGTGATAAGCTAGTTAATCTTATAGATGAACTAAACAGTAATAATTTACTTCTTGGTTTTATTTCTGTTGATGGTGATAAGGTGTTTTTAAATCACAATTGGTCACCCATGACTTCTTCAAAGACAATTTCAGTTGATAGAAGTCAAAAGTCCTTAACCTTCTCTACTAGATATCAGGGTCAAGCCATCGAAAAAAAGTTAACGTTTTATCCTGATTCTTATAATATTGATATTGATATTGTTTTTGATCAGCCCTCTAAATTTATTTCACGCAACCAATATACTTTAGGGTGGGCTGGCGGCTTACCCCCTACTGAAAAGAACATCTCAAATGATTATCAATTCTTTGAAGGTTTTGCATCTCTTGGTGGCGAGCATATGGGCGCAAAGCCGAAGAAAGGGAAACTAACGGAAGAAAGTCAGAAAGGTTCAACGTTGTGGTCTGCAATAAAAACTAAATATTTTATATCTGCAATAGTACCTAATAACCCTGGTACGGCTGCAAGAGTTGAAAGCGAGCTTATAGATAAAAGACCCGTATATAATACGGAGATTACTCAAAACACATCTAGTTCAAATAGTTTTACGCTATACCTTGGTCCACTAGACTACGACAACCTCAAATCATTTGATGTTGACCTTGAAAGCAACGTAGATCTTGGGTGGGCGCTATTTAGACCAATTGGGCAGCTTATTAGCTGGTTGTTAACAAAAATGTATGCAATAATTCCAAACTATGGTGTTGTCGTAATTCTTTTCGCATTTTTAATAAAACTTCTTTTGAATCCGCTTACTGTTAAAACGTTTGAATCTACTCGTAAGATGCAAGCCTTAGCTCCCGAGATAAATAAGATTAAAGAAAAATTTAAAAATGACCCCCAGAAAATGAGCAGGGCTCAAATGGAATTATATAAAAGTTCCGGAGCCAATCCGATGGGTGGATGTTTACCAATGCTTATCCAGATGCCAATTTTAGTTTCTGTTTTTTCCATCTTCAGATCAAAAATTGAATTTAGAGGCGCACCTTTTATTGGTTGGATTGATGATTTAAGTGTGCCTGATACACTAGCAGAGCTGGGTGGTTTTCCTATAAATATTCTTCCAGTCCTAATGGGTTCAACTATGTTTATACAACAAAAGATGATGGCAGCTCCAAATGCTGATGCAAATCAGAAAACAATGATGTATGTGATGAATGTATTCTTTTTATTTCTTTTTTACAGCTTTCCATCAGGTCTAAACCTCTACTATTTCGTCTTTAACCTTCTCTCAATCATTCAACAAAAATATATGATACCTAATCCAGCCGAAGTTGGGTCAGTCGTACCATTAAAAAAATGATGAATGGGGACGCTACATTTGTGGCCCCCGCAACACCTTTCGGAACTAGCGGAATCGCAGTGGTTCGTATCAACGGTCCCCTTGCTCTAACTATATTATCTAAAATGTCTAGAGGCATTAAACCTAAACCTAGAACCGCTACACTTACCAAAATATACAATCAAGATGGTAAACTAATAGACGAGTGCATTGTCACGTTCTTTAAATCACCAGCTTCGTATACAGGAGACGACCTATTAGAAGTCTCCTGTCACGGCAATCCGGTCTTAGTAAATAATATTATACAGACGGTTTGTACAAACGGGGCGCGCTTAGCAGAACCCGGTGAATTTACAAAGAAAGCATTTATTAATGGCAAAATAGACCTTTTGCAGGCAGAAGCAGTTGGGGCCCTAATTAAGTCAAGGTCTGATGCTGCAGCTAAAATAAACAGCCAAACTCTTAATGGAACACTATCCCATAGCTTAAATAATTTAAATAATGAATTAATAAACGTAGCTAGCAAAATTGAGCATGCCATTGACATTGCTGAATCTGAAATTCAGAACTCCTTTTACAAAAGCTGTAATAGTGAAATTAAAACCATAATTCATTCAACAGAGCAGATTTTACTCACCTTTGAGGCAGGAAAAATGCTAAACGATGGAATTCGAGTAGTTATTACAGGTAAACCAAACGTTGGCAAATCAACATTGATAAATTATTTCTCAGGATCAGAAAAAGCTATAGTAAGCGACATACCTGGAACAACACGCGATATTGTAGAGTCTACAATGAATATAGGCGGTGTTCCTGTGCGTTTTATTGATACCGCAGGAATTCATAGTACTGACGACAAAATAGAAAAAATAGGTATAGAGAGAGCTAGTGCTGAAATTGGTTTTGCTGACCTAGTTTTATATATTTTTGATGATCCAAGTCAGGACATATTTCCTGAATTCGGTTGCCCTTTCATATGTATTTTAAACAAATCTGATTTACATAAAAATGTTAGTAAAAACGATTCTATTATACATATATCGGCAAAATCAGGCAAAAACGTTGAGTTTTTACTAGATAAAATCAAAGAAACCATGTCGATTAATGAGGTTTCAACCGACACACCACACCTGACCTCCAACCACCAACAAATTGCTATCAGCAAATCATTAGAATCGCAACAAGCAGCATCTAAGCTCTTAGACCATACGTCACCTGAGATGGAGCTTGTAGCCTATGAACTCAGGGATGCGATCAGTGCAATTGATACACTTCTAGGTAAAACCTCACCAGATGACATATTAAACAATATATTTAAAAACCTTTGTGTTGGGAAATAGTTTCACGTGAAACACAACCTTAGTTTTGATGCTGTAGTTTGTGGTGCTGGTCATGCTGGAGTTGAGGCCGCACTTATGTTAAATAGGTTTAAGATTAAAACCGCCCTGATCACTATTGATCCACAAGCAATAGGTAGAATGTCATGCAACCCTGCTATAGGTGGCCTAGCGAAGGGGCAAATAGTAAAAGAAATTGACGTTCTTGGTGGAATAATGCCAATCGCTACAGATGAGAGCGCATTACAATATAAGATATTAAACAGATCTAAAGGAAAATCGGTTTGGTCTCCGCGGGCGCAAGTTGATAAAAGGGTATATGAAGCTTATGTGTCTTCTAGTGTGGTGAGCGGTGAATACATACAAATTGTTAAGGGTGAGGTTGTTGATTTAAATGTTGTTGGTGGCAAGGTCGTTGGTGTGAAATTGAGGGATAATACCAAAATAAAGTGTTCTGTTGCAGTTCTAACCTGTGGTACTTTTTTAAACGGCTTGCTACACATTGGACAAAAAAAAATAAAAGCAGGTAGAATGGGTGAAAATGCAGCTGAAGGTATAACTGAATCTCTCGAAAATTATGGTTTTAAAACTGGAAGATTAAAAACGGGAACACCCCCAAGGCTCGATTCGTCTTCAATAAACTGGCATAAAATGAAAAACGCTCCTGGTGACAAGCAAGCCATTCCTTTTTCATATAGAACCACTAACTTTAATCCTAAAAATATTCCCTGCCACACAGTATATACAACCAAGAATTGCAAATCAATCATAGAGGATAACATTGATAAAAGTCCAATGTTTTCTGGTGATGTTTCTGGTGTTGGGCCTAGATACTGTCCATCTATTGAGGACAAAGTGCATAGGTTTAATCATCATGATAAACACATGTTATACCTTGAGCCAGAGTGGTCAAAGTCCAATCAGATATATCTTAATGGATTTTCTACAAGCCTTCCTGAATACATTCAGATAAAGGCGTTGAGATCTATAGATGGATTAGAGAATGTTAGGCTTTTGAGACCAGGCTATGCAGTTGAATACGATTTTGTTTTACCTTCTCAACTAAAGTCTACACTCGAAACAAAAAGCGTTTCAGGATTATTTTTAGCAGGCCAAATTAATGGTACATCAGGCTATGAGGAGGCGGCAGCGCAAGGGTTGATGGCGGGTATTAATGCAAAGAAATATATTAAAAAAGAAGATGGTTTTATATTAAAACGCAATCAGGCATATATAGGTGTATTAATTGATGATTTGATTACGAAAGATACAGACGAACCATATAGAATGTTTACGTCGCGAGCTGAATACAGAATACTACTTCGGTTTTCAAACGCACACTCAAGGTTGTTTGAAAAGAGCAAAAACAATAGGCTAATAGATATGGGCCTAATAAATAAAATAAAAGAAATATTAGATACCATAGAATCAATAAACGAAAACCTAACGCAAAAAGTGAGTGGTGAAGAAATTAACAAAATACTCAAGAGAGTTAATGAGACACCAATTGATGACAAACAAAGTTTAAAGGCCATACTAAAAAGGCCAGGTGTCAAAATAAATATTTTGAATGACTTCATAACTTCAAACACAAATAATAAGAAAATAAATAAAAGCATAATAGAAGAGGTGCTAATAGAGGTTGAAGCATTAACAAAATATGAAGGATATATCAAGAGACAAGAACAACATATAGCTAAAATATCAAAGAGTGAACATGTTAAAATTCCAAATAATTTCAACTACAAAACTCTAATGAACATATCAAACGAAGGTAGAGAAAAACTAGCCAGTATTAAACCAGAAAACCTTGGACAGGCAATGAGAATATCAGGAATCACACCGGCAGACATATCGGTTCTATCAATAATGTTGAGCGGTTGATGGTTTCACGTGAAACAATATCAGAAAAAGAGCTCTTAGAGTATATAAGTAAACAAAGCACACTAAAAGACATGTTGGTAGACATGGAATTAGGGTCAATAGGGATAACAACAAATTCAACACATGTTCTTTCGTTGGTTGTTAAGGCAATACATGAAAGAATTGGGGGGTTGCTTGGGGTTGTACACAGTGATGAGACGATGTTCAATAGACACTGGAAACTAAGTCAACACTCTGAGAAAGCGGAAACATACGCATTCACTGAAAACCTAAACAAAAACCATCAGATAGAAGGGTTTAGATCAATAGAAGATGAGACCTTTGAAATCGCAAACAGGGCGCTGGTTCAGAAAAAAAAAGGTGTTTACATATCAACAACAAGGGTTTTAGATAAAAAAATTATAAAGAAACCAGACGCAAAGAATGATATAGATATAAAAATTGGTGTAAGAATAGATAGAGAGGAAATATTTGATAAACTAGAAAATTGGGGTTATACACACTCAGACTGGTGCTCATCAAAAAACACATATGCGTCGCGGGGTGGTATAGTTGACATATTTCCGGCGCTTCACAGACACCCAATAAGGATAGAGCTTGAAGGATTGAGCGTGGTTTCAATGCGAGTTTTCAACACAACAACACAAGAATCGATAAAAAATATTAAAAAAATAAAAATACACCAACCATTAGCGAAAGACAAAGATTCTACCGAGGATATATTGAGAAACTTTTATAGCTCTACAGTTGAAAATATATTATACATAACATCAGAATATAGCGAGAATTCTGTAAAAACGGTAAGATGTTTTGATCTCTTTTGTGAACAACTATCACAAAAAACACTTCCACTACGTTTGATGAATAAAAAAATAAGCGATTATATTAATAAAGATGAGCATGTTTTTGTGTTTAAGGGGGTTAAGGTGGACCAGTCACTAGAAAAACACATTGATCGTTGTGATATAGTTTTTGGTGAAAATGTCAAATGTTTGGCGTTGGGTGCGATCTTTTTTGGCACTCCAGGCACAACACAAAAACACCAAAAAAACACCACCCACGGCACACAACAAAGACCGGTTTCAGGTCTTGATGATATTAAGTGGGGAGATGTGCTTGTCCACCAAGATTACGGCTTGGGTGTTTATCGCGGATTGGAACAGCTTAACACTGGAAAAGAGAACATTAAGATTGAATACCTTGGTGGTGCAAACGTCTTTGTTCCCCTTGATAGGTTTGATAGGGTTCATAAATATATAGGTCCTGGCGGCGGAACGCCCAAACTAACCAAACTGGGAAGTGGTGTGTGGGAAAAACAAAAACTCACCACAAGAAAAAGCGTTGATAAGGTTGTATCTCATTTAATAGAAAACTACAAACAAAAACAAAAACCGCGTGGATTTGTTTATGATGGGGACAGTGAACTAATTCAACAGGTTGTAGATGGTTTTCCATATATTGAAACACCTGACCAATCACAATCAATAGGTGACGTTTATAGTGATATGTCCAAAGATAGGCCGATGGACAGGTTGGTGTATGGGGATGTGGGGTTTGGAAAAACGGAGGTTGCTATAAGAGCGGCAATTATGGCAATAACATCGGGTAAGGGTGTGTTTTTTCTTGCACCAACAACAGTTCTTTCAGACCAACATTATATTACCTGTGTAAATAGGTTGGCACCCGTAGGGGTGAGAGTTGAGCTTTTATCTCGTTTTAGATCAAAAAAAGAACAGGTAAAGATTTTAGAAAATTATAAAAACGGCCAAATTGATATGTTGGTGGGTACCCACAGGTTGTTGAGTGGTGATGTTGATACAAGCAGGTTGGGGTTGTTAATTATTGATGAAGAACATAGGTTTGGAGTAAAACACAAAGAAGCTATAAGGGGGATAAAAAAGGGTGTGGATGTTTTAACGCTTACAGCAACACCTATACCTAGAACCCTTCAACAGTCTTTGGTTGGAATAAGAGACACCTCAAAGATAGAAACACCACCCCAAGACAGGCTTCCCATTAAAACGTATATCAATCGATTTGATTGGGTTGATATAAAAAACAAAATACGGTTCGAAATTAATAGGGGTGGGCAGGTATATTTTGTTCATAACGACGTTGAGAGTATACCCTTTATCGTTCAGCGCCTTTCTAGTGACTTTCCAAACGCAACAATTTCGGGTGCTCATGGTCAAATGGCTAGTGGGCCACTTGAAAAAATCGTGTTAGGGTTTTTTAATAAAAAAGTTGATGTGTTGGTTTGCACAACCATTATTGAGTCTGGTTTGGATGTAAAGAACGCAAACACGATAATAGTTAACAACGCTCAAAATTTTGGACTATCTCAACTATACCAAATAAGGGGCCGTGTGGGAAGGGGAAGTCAACAGGCTTTTTGCTATCTATGTATACCAAAAAAAATTAAGCTTTTACCAGATGCATACCAAAGGTTAAAAACAATGGAATATTATACAAACCTTGGTTCAGGGTATCATGTTGCAACAAAAGACCTAGAGATCCGTGGTGCAGGAAATATTTTTGGTTATGAACAGAGCGGACAGATGCTCAAGGTTGGTTTAGAGCTTTACAATAAAATTTTATCAGAAGCTATATCAAAAGAGGCGGGGGAAAATAAAAAAACAACAAACAGCGTTGTTGTGAATATTGATCGTGATTCGTTAATAAGCTCAAACTATATGCCGTCCACTACAGATAGGTTACGATTCTATCAAGAGCTCGTTGGGGTTAAAAACAAAAACGAATTAAATAGTATAAAAAAAAGGATTGAGGACCAGTTTGGTGTTGTTGATGAATCAATAAGAAACCTTTTTATTGTAGCAGAAATAAGACTGATTTTGTTTAACACACCTGTAGAAAAATGTGTAATTAAGGGTGCAAGTGTGGGGTTTGGTATTAAAACAGATATTAATATTGATGCTGCGGTTTTTATGAAAAGGTTGGTTGTGTTTTCAAAAAAAATAAAAAAAGATTACAGGTTTGAAAGTGTGGGTAAAAACAGTTGGGTTTACTTCGACAACACCAAAGACCGGACATTGGTTGAAACTGTGCGCGGTTTTGTTGGGTTGTTTTCTGGTGTTATGATAGATTAATTTATAATATGAGGTTTCTACCAATAATAATAATTATGGTGTCTTGTGGTTTTTATAAAAACAACAAAAAAAGCAACAACCCTTTGTTTGTGGCGGCGCAAGATGCGGGGTTTTTAAAGGATGAGCGCGTAGCGGCTGATGTTGAAAAGCTTAACAAAAAAATAATTGCGGCAAAATACATAGAAAGTTTAATGGTGGGGCGTGTTTCGGTAAGCGTTTCTGAGATAGCAAAATACTACGAGACAAACAAAACTCAATTTAAAAGACAAGATGACGAAGCGCTAGTTTTAATGTTTGAAGAACAAGATAAAAACGGCGCAATAAAAATAAAAAGTGTGCTCGACAGGAACAATTTTGAAAGCGAGCGGGTATCAGAAATAATACAAAAAAATGAACCTAGACGTGTTTTTTTTAAAAGAAGTTCATTGAAAACAGGGTTGGCAGATCGTGTTTTTAAAACAAAAAGTTCATCTTTTATAATACAAAAAGATCGTGGGTTTGTGGTTTTTTATGTAATAAATGTTTTTAAAAAAGGAACACTAAAAGATCCTGTTGATGTAAATGACGGTATTCAGTCAAGGATTTTGGCAATAAAAAAACTTAAACTTAAAGAACAAATAGTGGATAGTTTGTCAATGATATATGGAACATATTAGAAATAAAATAAAAAAATATTTAATTATATTTACACCTGTTGTTCTTTTTGGGGCCCAAGAGCAGAATCAACAAAAAATAGATGGGGTCGCAGCTGTGGTTGGGGATAAGGTTGTTTTGTCTAGCGATGTTAATCAATCTCTTGCAATGGCCGTTTTTCAACAAAAACTAGACCCAAGAAGAGACGCGGGTATTATTAAAACTCTCAAAGAAAATATTATCAACACAATAGTAAACAGAAAAGTTGTTTTAATTATGGCAGAATTAGACTCTATTGAGGTAGATGAAAAAGAGGTAGATAGAAGTCTTCAACAACAAATCGATAATATTGTACAGCAAGCCGGGGGAGAGGATGCCGCTGAAACCGCACTTGGGCAACCGCTGCGAGTTTTTAAAAGAGAATATTGGTATGATGTGAGAGACATGCTTATAACACAAAAATACCAACAAACCTTAATGTCCAA
>CEOK01012199.1_pt1 | contig 13858 bp, 14 predicted proteins | sample 427001 | NCBI WGS metagenome assembly CEOK01 (sample SAMEA2591108, study PRJEB7988) | marine metagenome | isolation source: saline water (ENVO:00002010), including | reverse complement strand
TATAGCTTTTCTATATTTTTTACCCACATCGGCCAGCGATAACATATTTCTCGATGCATCGCTAAGGGTTGACTGATATTGCATTAACCTCTTTAGAAAGTCTCTTTGAGAATTCCCAATCAAGTTTTTCGATAGCTCATGCTCTAAAGTTTCAATTCTTTCTTCAATATCCTCTTTGGTTCTCACCCCGTAAGCAGTTTCAATTTCATTTAATCTATTCTTTGCGATCGATCGGGAGGTTCCTTTTTGAGAATAAGTATTTCTGCGACTCTTTTTTTGATCCGAATAGAGATCTAAAAGTTGCATAAATCTTTTTGGCCGCCATAAGTGTCGTTTCAATGATTCTTTTTTATACGCACTGATATCGAGATCCTCAAGAGCACTTGATAAAATTTGCACATCTCCAGTTACTGCATTAACTTCAAATTTTCTCAAAATTTTATTAATAAGCAAAAATGCTTCAACATCTAATGAAGTCGAATTATTTTTTTTGTCATCAAAAAATTCAAACCCCATCTGATATTGTTCATTTGGTATAACGGACTTAAAATTTTGCCGTCTCCAAACGTTACCACTATAAAAATATCTTGCTCGAAGGGAGTTACCTCTGAGATGTTTCAATAAAATTGGCAGTGTGAAGTCAGGTCTTAAAACTTGTTCACCTTTAACAGGATCAGAAGTTGTATATGCGCGAAGCTTCAAGTCTTCGCCATAAAGATCAACTAAGTCTGACGCTGTTAAAAGAGAAGGTACCGTTATTTCGTTTAACCCAGCGTTCTTTAAAATTCTAGTTATCCGATTTATTTCCAAACCCAAATTGTTAACGTCTGAAGTATTTTTTTTTATCCCTTTTTGTGAGTTCAACATCCTAGCTTCTTAAAAGTTCTAAGATTTTTTCAATCAACTCTTCCCTCTTTACGGGGAACTGCGCTGGTTGTTCTTTCCATTCTTCATTTGACGATATATCCACTGAAAGTTTCCTACCTAGCTTGAGATCTTTTACCTGAACTATATCATCTTTTAATTCATTCGTACCTGCAACAATAGCAAATGTGGCATTACGGGAATCTGCATACTTCATTTGTTTCCCAAAGTCTTTGGGGTTCCCTACATACAAATCGGTATTAACCCCATGTGCTCTAAGATCAGAAGCGATGTTGATATAGTGTTGCATTAAGTTTTTATCCATCACAGTTACTATGACGTCTACAACCCCCTTTTCTTTTTTACTATCACGCTCATGAAGAAAAGACACCAGACGATCAATGCCAATTGATACGCCAGTGGATGGCACTTTTTGACCTGTAAATCTACTTACTAAATCATCGTACCGGCCTCCTCCAGAGATCGAGCCCAAAGAACTAGTGGTCGTAGTTAATTCAGTTTCGAATACTGTTCCAGTGTAGTACGCTAAACCTCTTACAACACTGGGATCTATTCTGAAAGATGGGTTAGAGCAGCCTTCCGATAATAGAGCATCAGTTATATTTTTTAGCTCCCCCAAACCTTCCTGCCCAATTTCAGAATCTTTTATAAGAAGCCCCATTTCTTGAAGGGCTTTGTAAGGGTCATTATCTTTGATTTTCAAAAAGCTCATTATCGTATCAATTTGACCAGCACTTAAGTTTGCACCCTTAGTGAAATCTCCACTACTATCAGTTCTACCTTTTCCTAATAGACTTTCAACGCCTTGTAATCCCAGTCGATCTAATTTATCTATAGCTCTAAAGACTACTAATTCGATATCGCCTAAGTCCGTGTCATCTGCTAACTTAACCGCTTGCACCAATCCAGAAAGAATTTTCCTATTACTAATTCTTGTAGAATAATCGGCAACTGAGAATCCAAGCTCCTTTAAAACATCAAATACGACAAAGCACATCTCAGCATCAGCAATAAAACTTGAACTACCCACTATGTCAGCGTCGAACTGATAAAACTCCTTGAACCTATCTGGTCCCGGCTTTTCGTCTCTCCATACCGGGCCAAAGCTATATCTCTTGTATGGGACTTGCAGAGTGTTTCGATGTTGTGAAAAAGCCCTTGCTAGCGGAGCGGTAAGATCATATCTCAACGCCAGCCAAGAGTCTGTTTCGTCCTGCCACGCAAATACCCCCTCATTGGGCCTATTTACATCTGGTAGGAATTTCCCTAACGCATCAACTGTCTCAATTGCAGGCGTTTCGAGCCTTTCAAATCCATATAGTTCATAAACCCGATTTACGACTTCTAAGACCTCATCTCTCTTCTTGAGATAAGAGTGGAAATTATCCTTGAATCCTCTGGGGGTTATTGCTTTAGGCCGCACTATTTTCTTCGATCTATCCATTTAAGTTAATCTTTATATCTAATTTGCCTCTATCTCAAAAACACCCTCAACCGACTTTATGCTTTCAATCACTTCTGAACTGATATCATATAAATAGGGTAATGAGATATTTGTTTTCTCCTGATTTTCTTCGTCTTTAACCGTGATTAGAACATTACCATCGCTAGGTGATTCTTCCATCACTGCGTCCTTTAATAAGCTGGATATTCTATTAACCTGACAATTAGTACTTATAACAAAATGATATTGCTTTTGTTTTCTATCTCCTATGAACTTTTCTAAATCTCTCACAGACTTTACATTTATTCGACTATACCCATTTTGATCTTTTATTTTTTCGAGAACCAGAAGCACAAACGTACCAACTTCTAGTTTTCCAGTTAGAGCGGTTAAACGGTCTGGAAAAATAAAAACATCAAAGGTTTTAACTCTATGATCTATTAAGCTGACCAAGAAATATTGCTTTCCATTATTTGTTGTCTTGGAAGTTAAATTAGTTATAAATCCAGCAGTCATTATACTTTTAAATTCCGTTGTTGTTTCTAAAAGTGCATCAAATTTCTTTATTCCCAACGACTCATAAAAGTTAGGCTTATACTTAAAGGGTGACATAAAATGTATCCCGGTAACATCATAAATCGCCTTTGATTTTAGAGAACGAGAAAGAGGAGCTAGAGATTTAAACTCAGGTTTCTTTATCGTTTCAATTGAATTTGAAAATAAATTAACTTGGTCCGAGCCCTCCTCATCATGACATGCGGCAGAATACAAAATAAGTTCTTCTACTTTATCTAGCATTGCACTGTCTTCATATTTGAAGTCTGCAAAAGCACCGGAACTAATCAGCATTTCAAGAGGTCTCTTGCCGACCTTTTTTAAGTGGACTCTTTTTGCAAAATCGTAAATATCGATAAAATTTCCGTTATATTTTCTGTTCTCAACAATTTTTGACATCGACTCATATCCGACATTTTTTATGGCTCCTAAGCCGAATAGTATTTGGTCTTCACTCACAGAAAACTTTACCTCTGATCTGTTTATACATGGAGGACACATCGTCAAACCAAATGTGTTTAAATCGTCAAAATAGTTAGCAAATTTTTCCATATTATTAATGTCGTTATTCATGGAAGCAGTTATGAATTCAGCAGTATGATGGGCTTTTAAGAAAGCCGTTTGATAACTAAGGACTGCATACGCAGCCGCATGTGATTTATTAAACCCATAATTTGCAAATTTCGCTAATAAATCCCATATACCCTCTGCTATTTTATTTTCTATTCCATTCTTATCTGCACCTTTTAAAAATTTAGGCTTTTCAGAATCCATAACCTCCTTTATTTTTTTTCCCATTGCTTTTCTTAATAAGTCAGCGTCCCCTAAACTGTAGCCCGCCATTTTTTGAGCAATCTCCATAACCTGCTCCTGATAAACAATAATTCCATGAGTTTCATCAAGTATGTTATCAATAGAGGGGTGGAGAAACTGTCTTTTTTCTGGATCATTTTTGGCTTCACAGAAGGCCGGTATATTTTCCATTGGACCAGGTCTATATAATGCTACCAAAGCGATGATATCCTCTAAGGAATTTGGTTTTAAATCAACCAAGGCATCCCTCATACCCTTACTTTCAACCTGGAAAACCGACATTGTTTTAGCATCAGAATAAAGCTTGTATGTTGCTGCATCATTTAAAGAAATTTTATTGATATCAAGGTTAGCAGAGGTAGTCGAATTCACTAAAGAAACTGCCTCGTTAATTATCGTTAATGTTTTCAAACCAAGAAAATCAAATTTAACTAACCCGGCCTTCTCTACCCAATCCTTAGTAAATTGGGTTGCAGGCATGTCAGATCTAGGGTCCTGATATAAGGGGACCAACTCAACTAGCTTTCTGTCGCCAATAACAATACCGGCAGCATGCGTTGATGCGTTTCTTAACACTCCTTCGAGTTCTTTTGAAATATTCAGCATTCTAGAAACTTGCACGTCGTTCTTAGCCTCCACAATTAATGCGTCTTCAGTTTCCATCGCTTCATTTAAGGAAACAGGTTTTGTCCCCTGAAGGGGGATAAGTTTTGCGATCTTATCCACCTGTGAGTAAGGTAATTGAAGTACTCGACCAATATCTCTTATAGCCGCCTTAGACCAAAGAGCTCCAAATGTAATTATTTGCGCGACATTTTCTTTGCCATACTTGTTTTTGACATAATCGATAACCTCGTTGCGCCTGTCCATACAAAAGTCTATATCGAAATCAGGCATTGATATTCGGGATGGATTAAGAAATCTTTCAAAAAGTAAAGAGTATTTAATGGGGTCCAAATCCGTAATAGTTAAAGCGAACGCTACTAAGCTTCCTGCTCCTGAGCCTCTGCCCGGGCCTACGGGGATTCCTTCGGCTTTTGCCCATTTAACAATATCCGCTACTATCAAGAAGTAGCCGCTAAAGCCCATGTTTTCAATTACCCCCAACTCATAGGAAATTCTATCGAGATAGACCTGCTTTTGACTTACCACTGAAAGTTCTTTAAATCTGACCTCCAGCCCGTTTTTTGCCTGCTTTGCTAAGTCCTCGTCAGCATTTTTTGAAAAGCTTGGCAACATAGCTTCTCTTGATTTTGGCCTAAAAGAACACCGCATCGCTATTTCAACTGTGTTTTCAATAGCCTCAGGAATGTCATCGAAGAGCTCTCTCATCTCATTTTCTGATTTAAAAAAATGATCCATGCTCAAAGAACGACGGGCTTGTTTTTGGTCAACAAAGCTTCCTTCTGCAATGCAAAGCAACGCATCATGTGGTTGGTAAAGTTCTTTATCTAGGAAGTACACATCGTTTGTTGCCACCAGTGGTACACGGTGCGTGTCTGCCAAATCCAATATGTCGCTCTCTAAGTTTTTTTTCTTTACAAAGTCATCTGCCAAAGGATGGCGGTTTATCTCTATATAAAACCGATTACCAAATGTTCTTTTAAAGTGAGTTAAGAGATCGAGTGCCTCTTTAGACTTGTTATCTCTTATAAGATTGTTTATCGGACTTTCATCAGCACCCGAAAGACATATTAAACCATCAGAGAATCTATCTATTTCTCTAATACTAATACCCTCAGAACGGTAGGTCTCATTTAGAAAAAATTTACTCGAAAGCTCCATCAAATTACGATAACCAATTTCATTCTTCGCTAAAAAAAGCATGCTAACGTGGTCAGCTGCACTCAATTTTTTCAAGTTGACTTCCCTAGCGCTAAGAGATAATTGACACCCTATGACTGGTTGTATTCCTCTGTCTGAGAGCACTTCCGAAAACTCCAGAGCACCAAACAAATTTGCTCTATCAGCAATTCCAACAGCTGGCATTTTGAATTCACTACATCGATCTGCCAATGCCTTCGCAAAAATAGCTCCTTCTAAGAGAGAGTAAATTGTTTTCGTTTTGAGATGAACGAACATACGTGCTTCAGCTTCTTTTATAATTGTTAACAGAGGGCTTTTAACTATACGATTTTGTCGATACACTTATCAACATTAACTTTAAAAGGGTTTATAAAAATTGATTTTTACAAAAATTGTTCCCCGAGTTTCTGAAACCGATGGGGTAGGCCATATTAACAATGTATTTGTTCCTATTTGGTTTGAAGCAGGTAGAAGAGAAATCTTTCGTATCTTTTCACCCAAACTCGACTTTATAAACTGGAAGCTTGCATTAGTAAAAGTAACGGTTGAGTATGTAGATCAGCTGTACTTGGCAGAGGATGTAGACGTTAAAACTGGAATTGAAAAAGTTGGAACCTCCTCTTTCACTATCAAAGAAGAGATACATCAGACAAACAGAATTTGCGCAAAGGGCCAAGCAATTTATGTTAACTATAACTTCAGAGACAAAAAGTCGGAGCCTATCTCAAACGAGATTAGGAATAGACTTGAAAGTATAAAGTTTGTTGAGGATTAATTTGAAAAAAATAGTTATAAAATCCCAAATAGAGTTAGAAATTGACGAAAAGTATGATGAAGACGCACTATTAAAAGCTAACGATTGGCATCAACGGGTAGGCAAGTTTCTGACGTTAGTAGATAAAACACTTACTCCAGGCGTCCAGTTCAAAGATTTGAGAATTAATATTGTAGAAATTGAAAAAGAATCATAAACTTTCACAAGAGATTAAATTTTTTTTTTGTTCTCTGGTACTATAATGTCTTTAAGGAGGTTATCATGATTTCAAGAGTTTTTAAAATAGGGACGGCAATGACTATAGGTTTTCTTGTTTCATCTTGTTCAAGTGGCAATGAGTCTAACAGTCTTATGAGAATGTTCTCTGGAAACCCCGAGAGGACAATAACAGTAGCCATCAAAGATGGTACAGCAAAGCAACTAAAAAACTCATGGGACAAAAAAGCTTTAAGTGCATGTGGTTCAGCTTACACTGTAGTTAACTTGGGATCAGCTCAGAGTACAGCGGGGGGGCATAATTCTCTCTCTGGAACTGTTTCTTGTAAATAGTTGAACTAGATGGTCGAGATTAAAGAATATAATTTTGAAACAAAAAAAATATTAAGCACTCTGCAGGACTGGGTTGAGGTTGAAAGTCCTACCTTCGATAAAGATTCAGTGAATAGAATGATGGATTTGTGTTCTAATTATCTCGCTGAAATGGGAGGAAGACTTGAAAGAGTACCCGGAAAGCAAAATCTTGGTGATTGCTTAAGGGCAAGCTTTAATGAGACCTCAGAAAATTATAATTCTCCTGGAATTCTTATAATGGGTCATATGGATACAGTTCATCCAATTGGGACCTTAAAAAAGTTACCCTTTAGGATCGATGGTAACAAGTGCTTCGGCCCAGGAATTTTTGATATGAAAAGTGGAAATCTTATAGCGATGGAAGCGGTTAAAATGCTGATGAAAGAAGGAGATTTACCTAACTTAAAAATTACAATCTTGATTACATCAGATGAAGAAATTGGATCGCCTAGCACCAGGAGTCTTATAGAAGCCGAGTCTTTAAGGTCAAAATATGTTTTAGTCCCCGAGCCAGGTCTTCCTGATGGAGGCTATGTTTCAGGAAGATATGCGATTGCACGATTTAATTTAAAGACAGAAGGTATTCCATTTCACGCAGGAATAAATCCTAAGGCAGGCAAGTCTGCGGTAAAAGAGATGGCAAAAAAGATTATAGAGATTGAAGAATTATCAAATGATGATCGGACCTTTTCCGTTGGTGTTATAAAAGGAGGTCAGTGGGTAAATTGTGTAAGTTCAGAGTGCTTTGCAGAGGCAATATCTATGGCAAAAGAGCAAAAGAACCTCGATGAAGGCTCTTCTACCATACTTGATCTAACTAGGAATGAAGAGGGTATAAAGTTCACAGTTGAGCAAGGGGTTGTGAGACCTGTGTGGGAGCCAAATGAGGGAACATCGAATCTGCTTGCCATCACGAATTCCGTTTGTAATGGCCTTGGTCTTCCGTTTTCACATGGGAGTATGGGAGGTGGATCTGACGGAAACTTCAGTGGTGCTTTAGGTGTGCCAACCATAGATGGGTTAGGTACACTAGGTGATGGTTACCATACTCTCAATGAGCATTTACATATCGATAGTATTGCTAAAAGATCTAATGTAATCGCAAATATAATTAAGCAACTAGATTAGTTAAATCCAGCTCAGAACAAATAAAATTGAAGTTTGGGTAACGATTAACAATATTAGAACAATTGTAAAAACTTTAATAGAAGCGCCAAAATAACGCTTATCTAGGAAAAACTTTAAGAATAAATACAAAAGTATGAAAAAAATTAATTCAAAAAATATTAACCTTAGAAACATTTGAGACTTTCTCTATTTATAAATACTGGGAAGACCTAGTAAAGCCAATATTGATACTGTGATTAAGCTCATACCAATTAATTCAAACCCTGTGATTTTCTCTTTATAGAATATATACGATATCAAAACTGAAAAGACTATCTCTAGTTGTCCAACAGCTCTGACAAACGTTGCATCGACAAGAGAAAAAGCAGAAAACCAGCAAAAAGTTGCTAAACATCCAAAAAAGCCAACTGGCAATCCCTTTTTCCATATTGAGAGTAACTTCAGTATATTTTGCCTTCCTTCAGTACCGACAATATATGTCCCAAAGATCACGGACTGAAATAACAAAGCCAAAAATGATAAAACCAATACTTTTTTATAGATTAAGTCTGTAGATACACTATCGAGTGATACTTTATATAAAACGGAGCTGAGCCCCAAAAAAATACCGCATAACACTCCCAAAGTTACCTGCTTTAAGAATAAATTATTATAACTCAAGTTTCCTAACAATTTCTGTTTAGACATAAATAACATACCTATAAAGCCTACAATTATTGATAGGAAGACATGTGAAGTAAGAATAAACCCTATGATAATTATTTCTAAAATAGTTGTTTGTATAACTTCAGTTTTGGAAAATGCGACACCTATCGCAAATGATCTAAGGGTAAATAATTTTATGAGAATAATTGTAAATACTATTTGGCAAATACTTGCAGTTAGTAAAAAGAACCATGCTTTTGATGAAATAGTTTTCAGTAGAACTATTTCTTGAGGCTCCAGAAATAATCCAGCTAGTAGAGCAACAAAGGGAAGAGCAAAAACAAATCGAGAATACGCTGATACCAACACTCCAACGTCTTCAATAATATTTTTTTGAAACACACTACGAAGTGTCTGAGATAAACTAGCAATTGCTGTGATTATTACCCAGCTCACGTTTAGTTAACTTTTAAATGAATACACGAAGTAGCATCTACCTTACTTTGAAAAAAATATTGTAACATCAGCTACTTTTATGCCCCATTTAAAAATTTCAGCTCTATTTATAACTACTTTTTTATCAGCTTTAACGAAGCGATCATCAAAGGATACTCTTATATCGGTATCCCCAATACTAATAGTGGTGTCGTAAACCATTCTCATAGTATTGCCAACTTTTTTGCCCTTGGCTACTCCGATTGTATCTTTTGATGTACCTTCGTAGAGTCCATTCTCTGTTTTTGTAATGACCCATTCTCTATACTCTTTCTCTCCATCGTTATAGGTGAAGTATTCTTTAAGTAGTAATTTTTTGTTATCTCTTTTTCCAATCAGTTTTACTTTAAAAGACCTTTGAAAATTACCAAATCTATCAACCACCAGACCCCAAGCGAAAGTCTTACCATCAAAATATTCCAACAACTCAAAGGATATATCTTTTGATAAGACATTCTCCATCTTTGGATTAGAGCACCCCATAAAAAATGGAACCACCAGACAGAATATAATAATTACTTTCTGCATAATTTTCATCTTACTATCTCAGCAAGATCTAAGACTAATAGATGGCCTAGGAAACAAGTTTTTCTCCTCTATGATAAAATAAGTTTTTTGATTGATATAGTATATTGGTAATCTTTTATTAGTAAAAATAAGGTAGCCAATTTTATAGTCCTGAAACAATTACGATAATAAAAAAAATTGCGAAAATTAAATTGGTAACTACAAGTGGCTTAATATTTGGATTTTTTTGCGGCTGCTTCATAAATTATTCCTTTATTTTTCAAGTCCAAAAATATTTAGTTTCACCTAGTGAAATAATCTCATGACCCGATTGCTGCGACTAAAAGTATATAACTAGTTATTGTAAATCAAAAATTATAAAATCATACCAAATATGTTTAACCTGATTTTTAAAAGCTTCTATTGTACATTAGATTTGATTCATATTTATTACAGAAATAAACTGTCTAATATAAATATTTAATTCTTAAGAATCTGAATTTGAGTGGGAGAAAATATGGAAAAATATGATCTATACATCAACGGTAGGTGGGAGACACCTTCCTCGGGAGCGTATTTTGAATCTGATAATCCATACGATGGCGAGATATGGGCAAAGATTGCGCGAGGAAATGAAGAAGATGTGGATTTCGCAGTTAAAGCTGCCAGGAGTGCCTTTGAAGATCATTGGGAACCTATGAAACCGACTGAGAGAGGTAAAATATTGGTCAGGTTGGCTGAACTCATTGAGAGAGAAGCAACTAGACTAGGAGAAATAGAAGTAAAAGATAACGGGAAGCTTTTTGCTGAGATGGGTGCGCAAACAAAATATTTAGCGGAGTGGTATAGGTATTTCGGCGGATTAGCCGATAAAGTTGAGGGATCTGTTATACCCATAGATAAACCAGGAATGCTCAACTACACGAAATACGAACCTTTTGGAGTCGTAGGGCTAATTACACCATGGAATTCGCCTCTGCTTTTGCTCGCCTGGAAATTAGCTCCAGCGCTTGCAGCAGGAAACACAGCGGTTATCAAGCCAAGCGAATTCACATCTGCCTCCACACTTGAATTTATGAATCTGGTCGAAGAAGCTGGCTTCCCTAGCGGTGTTATTAATTGTGTCACTGGCTTTGGGCTAGAAGTTGGGCAACCTTTGGTCGATCATAAAGATGTAAGCAAGATAGCGTTCACTGGATCAGATATTTCAGGACAAAAGATATATGAAAGTGCTGCTAAAAAAATTATGCCCGTCACATTAGAACTGGGAGGAAAATCGCCAAATATCGTTTTTGATGACGCTGATATGGATGCTGCAGTCATGGGCGTTATTTCAGGAATATTTGCTGCCACTGGCCAGACATGCATAGCTGGCTCGAGATTACTACTACATGAAGACATACATGATGATTTTGTCTCAAAATTAGTTTCGGTTGCCAAAGAAGCGTCTATTGGTGACCCAATGATGGAAAGTACAAACGTTGGACCAGTGACTACAGAACCACAGTTCAAAAAGATTATAGACTATATAGAGATAGCAAAAAGTGAAGGAGCTACATGCGTCTTAGGAGGAAACAAGTACAATGGACCAGGTTCCAAAGGACAGCGATTTGTGGAACCAACAATTTTTACTAATGTAAAAAATAATATGAGAATTGCTCAGGAAGAAGTATTCGGGCCAGTCTTATCGATTATTCGCTTTAAGGACGAAAAAGAAGCGATCCAGATCGGTAATGATATACTATTTGGTCTTGCTGCCGGCGTTTGGACCAGTAATATCGGAAGAGCTCTTAGGATGGCTGATAAGCTTAAAGCCGGAACTATCTGGGTTAATACTTACAGAGCAGTAAGCTATATGTCTCCTTTTGGTGGATATAAAAGATCAGGCCAGGGTCGTGAAAGTGGTCAAGAGTGCATAAAGGAGTTTTTGGAAACGAAATCAGTGTGGATTAGTCATGAAACATCATCGGCAAATCCCTTTGTTATCAAATAAATCTATTTCAAAATCTTACTGAGTAATTAAAGTAATAAAGGACACTATATTTTTTGATGTACCTCTATAATATTTCCATCGGGGTCATGAAAGAAAATCTGATGCCACCCTGAAACTCCTATGTCGCCCCAGTCCGTAAAGTGGATTTTCTTTTCTTTAAGGTGATCTTTAAAGGCCTCAATATCGTCAGTACGATAAGCAATATGGCCTTTTTCAACTGGATTAATAAAATGACCTGTCTTGAAATTAACAGATAAATCTTTTTGCGCCAAATGCATCTGTACTTTCCCATCGCCTACAAACGATACTTCACCAGAATAACCCTTTTTCTTTTCTAAAGTAGGCAAGTCCTCTGTTTGGATATCTAGAAATAAAATATCTTTGTAAAAGACCTCAAGTTCCTTCACATTTCGAGTTGATAAGTTTATATGATGCAATTCTAGTTTCATGGTTAATTAGGCCTAAATTATTCCAGTTTTTTCTGTCTATTGATAGTTATCTACCTAGCTCTTTGATAGCCTCTAAAAATTATACGAAATACCAGCACCAATTTCACGCGTCTGGTTTTTTGGTTCATAACAATATATCAAAGGAGAGCATGAAGTTAAATCGGAGTCTTCAATATTCCAAGTTCTAAAAAAGCCGTAGGTATACCATCTATCATTAAGTTTTGAGCGTAACGTTATATCAATACCCCAGCCAAGACGCTGTATGTTTTCGATATTAGCAGGATAAGTGTTGGGAAGCACTTCATTCAAGAAGCTTGTTTGTTTGCCCTCTAGGAAGTAGTTATACTGGGACTTTAAAGACAGCCTTTCATTTATATACCAAATGGCTCCAATAGGAATGTAATAATATTGAGAAAGTCTATCATAACCAATATGATTGGTTGATGATCGTTTAAATCCACTATCATCTAATAAATCACGATACCCTAGACCAATGTAAGGCTTAAGGTCATTAGCTCCAAATCTTGAAGTGGTGCTTATATAGTATTCTAGTCTGCTCTTATAATATTCTTTTTTCATGGTACCCGTTCCTGCAGAGGTATAGTCAATGTTTCCAAAACTGTACTCAAGCGTGTATAAAGACATCCAATCAAACCCTTGTGTTTTTGAAATTACTTTATTGTCTCCCCAATTTCTAATTCCTATGCTAGATAAAAAGGGTGAAGACTTATCCTCCATAAAAAAGTTATCATTCTGATCTACTTCACGATAAGAGTAAGATGTAAAATCAAAAGTTAATTCACTGGATAAAGCTACGTGCGAATGAACCACAAGTGAGACGCCTGAGATAATTAAATTTATGAAAACTGCGCAAACTACATTTTTTAAATTAAATACTATTTGTGTCATTATTTAGGTTGTAATGAAACAATTTCTGAATTTCAATATTCTTTACTGATTTATATATAAATTCTCAGGAGCACAGAATGATCAAGTCAAAAATTATGAGTTACATAACCCAAGATTTCCAATCGAAAAGCGATCTAATAGTGGGAGGAGAAGAATGGCAAAAAGTTGTATTAAAGATGCAATCAAAATTTGCTGAAGCCGGAGCTGTAAGGCAAACAGTAAGTCAAGTTTTTAACAAAGATGGTATTCAACGGTTAGGAAACTTATGGGAGTATACTGATGAAAAAGCTTTTGTAGCGTGCCAACTGCTTTTCAGAGAAGCAGAACAACAGTTTAATAAAACTGAAATTCCACAGAAACTATTTTCAAATAGAGGCGTTATTTTGCATGACGTCTATTTTTGATAATGTCATTTGAAAATTAATCTAAAAGTGGATAAAGATGTCTTCCCAGTGATATATAGTTTTAAATAGTGTGGGCTTTTATCTCTATTTCTATGAATACTAGCTTTTCATCGCCATTGTTAATTACATTGTGAGATACACCAGCCTCCCTGTAATAAGGCTGACCCTTAAAAAGTGTTGCAGTCGTTTCAACACCATTGTCATCAATTAGTAATAATTTTCCATTAGTTTGAGGTACCACAACATAATCCCATTTGTGTACATGAAAGCCCGTCTCTTCATTATAGTTAAATGAGTATTCTGTTACTCTTATTCTTTCATTATCTATCTGAACATTTGCTTTAGCTTGCTTCCTTTGCATTTTTTCCTTACTAACCTCTTCCTATAAAAGGCATGTTGCTTGCCATTATGGTCATATTAAGAATGTTGGTATCCAAAGGTAAGCTTGCCAAATGTAAAACTGCATTAGCTACATGCTCA
>CEOK01048786.1_pt1 | contig 13882 bp, 11 predicted proteins | sample 427001 | NCBI WGS metagenome assembly CEOK01 (sample SAMEA2591108, study PRJEB7988) | marine metagenome | isolation source: saline water (ENVO:00002010), including | reverse complement strand
TTTTTTTTGAATTATTTTTGCATTATTTTATTACTCATCATTTTCTTATATCTTGTGTAATCGGAACTATCAGATACGTGTTTTATGTTACCATGCTTGTTCATAGCACTTGTAAAATTCATTCTACCACAATTTACTCTTGCAGCAGTGCATTTACTGTAGTTAATCGCATTTTTAAGAACCTTTCGCTCTAAACTTCTTTCGGTTGTTGAATTTTCTGGATAAGGTATCCCACTTGAACTTCCGCAATTTGTCATTATAGTATAGATTTATATTTTTTTTATGCTGTAATTAATCTTGGCGCAACATTCATAGTTAATAATTCCTGAAATAATAATTTACATGAATATGGTATTTTTACGTGTGAGAAATTCACACGATTGTCACACGTTTTACAATGATAAATTTTCATTTTATTATTATAAGCAACAATAAAGCCACATGTGTTACAAATATTTACACTATATTTATCAGATGAATAATAAATTCTATCTTTTGTAAATTCCGACATGCCATGACTTACACAACAATCTCTTTCCATTTCGCCAAAACGAAGCCCACCATCACGACTTCTTCCCTCGGCGGGTTGTCGCGTTAAGTTAACCATAGGTCCAATGGAACGACTATGTTGTTTATCTTTAACCATGTGTTTTAATCTTTGATAAAAACACGGGCCTATAAAAATATCCGTTTCTATTTGTTTTCCTGTTAAACCGCTATACATTACCTCGTTTCCATGAGATTCATACCCAATAGATTGAAGCATAGTTGAAATGTCCTTAATTTCTAAATCTCCGAAACTCGTTCCGTCGCCATACAATCCAAGCTCTACCAATATTTTTCCTAAAAGTGTTTCTTTTAATTGAGCAATTGTCATTCTACTTGGAATGGCATGTGGATTAATAATAATATCTGGTTTAATACCATTTTGTGTAAACGGCATATCTTTTTCCGGTATAATATTACCAATCGTTCCTTTTTGTCCATGTCTTGAAGAGAATTTGTCTCCTATAACGGGTGTGCGCAAAGCACGAACCTTTGACTTGCAAAACCAATATCCATCTCCATTTCTTTCTAAATAATTATTATCAACATAGGTTTCTTCTTGTGTTCGATAAATTCTACTTTGGTCTTCATATTTAATAATTTTTGTATGATCATTTCGATTTTCTCTAATTGGAAGCATTTTTGCAATAATTACATCTTTATCTTCAACAAGTGAATTTTCGGGAATAACACCATTAGAATTAAGTTTCGTATAATTTCCAAATTTCATACCTTTTGTTTTTGACGGATCTGGCTTGCACCTTATTTCTTGATCGCCATGTATTTTTTTATCCTCATCTTTTTCAGTGTGATAAATATCCGCTTGAAATAAACCTCTATGAAGAGAACCTTCATTAAATAGAATGCTATCTTCTTGATTATATCCATCCACAACCGCAATGGCCACAATAACAGGTGTTCCAGATGGAATATCATTTAGTTGAAGCATATTCATAACACGAGTATCAACTAGTGGTCTCATTGGATATGTCAATACATAAGAGGTTTTATCTAATCTATCATTAAAATTTGAAACATATACACCCATAGCTTGTTTTCCCATTGCACATTGATAGGTATTTCTTGGCGATTGATTATTTTCAGGAAACGGAATACAAGATGCAAGAATACCAAATATTGTGCTTGGATGAATTTCCCGATGAGTATATTTTTTCAATGGGTCATTCATATCCGTGTTTTTCATAGCAATTAAACTTTTGTTTTGTTCCATTGGATCTATGTATTCTATCACAGAGTCTTTTAATTTTATATTAAAAAGTAAATCATCCCATATCAATTGATTCTTTTTCATTTTTTCGGATATGTCTTTTGAAATTAATAGTTTATTATTTTTCACTCTAAATACAGGTCTCGCTAACCGTCCAGCATCATTACATATAATAATTTCTTTATTCGCAATATCAAATACAATAGATGTATACACATTAATTATTCCTGAATATTTTTTTTCTTTAAGTGAATAATATAATTCTATTGGATTTATAGCATAACCAACAATATTTCCATTTATAATAATTTTAACTTTGTCATATAATTCAATTGGTTCAATATCTTTCAATTCACAAACCTCATTCTTAATATAATCATACAAACATCTACTGTCCGAATATGTAGTTAAATGAGTCATATATGCAAGATTTTTTACTACTCCTACAGATTGCCCTTCTGGAGTTTCTGCTGGACACAAGAAACCAAATGTGGTATTATGAAGTTGACGAGGCTGAGTCATTTTTCCACTTTTATCTATTGGAGTGTTTATACGACGTAAATGACTCAATGATGCAATATATGTAAGCCGATTTAATACCTGTGCAACACCTACTTTACTGGTGCTAATATGTTTAATACCAAAATCACCAGTTGCAAGAGCACGTTTTATTCCATTTTCAAGTGTAGATGATTTAATAATTTTATAAATATTTGTTAGATTTATAATATTTTCATAATCATCCATAGATTTCCACGATCCATTATTTATTTCTCGAATAATTTGTTTTTGCATGTCTTTTACAAGCTTATTAAAATAATTTCTAAACAAATTGTTAAGAAGAACACCACACGTGTCTATTCTTTTATTGATATAGGAATCCCTATCATCTATAGGCAACATTTTTAAAGATGTTTTTATTAATTTATTGGCCATATATCCAAGAAAATATATTTTCTGTTCATATGAATTACAGTGGGGAAATAAATCTTGATGAATCACTTCAATAGTAAATTCTCTTTTTTTAATTTTGCCCGCTTCTGGTGTCATATTAATTGGTGTATACATAACATGATTCGTTATATAAGATATTGCATCCTCCTTTGTAATACATTTATTTGCATCTATTATAGAACCTTGCAAAGCATTTAATAAGACTTCATTTTTAGATGAGTTTATATCTAATAGTATATATTCACATATTTTTTTATCTGAGATTATATCCAGTGCTCTAAACAAAATAAATAAAGGGATTGGATTTTTAATTCTTGGTACTTGTATATAAAGTCCATATCCAAACCCATTGTTTTTACTTGAAATCGTCATTGTAATTTGTTTAGGAGAGATTTGTTTATAGTCAGGAACAGATTTTATTTCCGCACTCCAATTCCATTTTGTATTGTTTTTAGAAATATTAAAACAAAATACTTTATTTTCCGCTGCTCGTTCTTGTCCAAGAACCGTTTTTTCTGATCCGTTTATGATAAAATATCCACCGGGATCAAATTTGCATTCTCGGGTAATACTACTACTAACATATTTATATTGTTTAAGCACGCATATTTTTGATTTTAACATAATAGGTAATTTTCCTATGTGTATATTTGGCAAGGTTTTTAAAATTCTTTGTTCATTTTTCATATTTTCTCCGTTTCTAACGATTATGGTTAGTTTTAAATCAATTGTCATTGTCGACGCATAAGTAAAATTTCTTTTGCGTGCTTCTTGTGGAAGCATAATTTTAGTGGCTCCATTATTTTCATGTATCTGAGGACGATGCACACTAAAATTATCAAATTGAATTTCTATTTCAAGGCGGTATTTCTTATGTTGTTCTGAATAATCATTTTCTGATTTCACGGTAACCGGATTAAACATATTTATAGTTTTCCAGATTTGATGTTCCACGAAATCATTATAGGATTCAAGCTGATGTCTTACAAGTTTTTCAAGATATTGTTTTTTAAAATAACTACTAATAATTTCCCAAATATCTTCATTATTTAAATTCTGCATATCATTAAATCGGCCAGTTGTCTTAGAATCCATTAATGCTTTCTTTTTCATGGTATTATTTTTATTTCAATTATTATTTTTAAATTATTTAAAAATAAGCATATTAGTTTTAACTTTATAATTTTTTTATAGATGTTAATAAATGGATAAAAAAACAATAGCAATTAATCCTGATTTATTTTCCTTTTCTAGTGGTAAAAAAAGAGGAAGAAAACCAAAAACAAAAAAAGTAAAACCTCGTCCTTTAATAAAACCCAATGTAATGCAAAAAGAATTACTAAAACGGATTAAAAGTCATAGTGAAAAAAATGAAAATATAAAAAAAGAAGTCCAAAATAAAGAACAAGAAAATTCTTCTATAAGTGAAAACGAATTTAGTAAGCATCTTGATTATTTATCTCAATTGAAAAAAGAAAGAAAAAAGAAAAAGGGTAAAAAAAGTAAGAAAAACAACATACCAAATATACAAAGTGATAATTCTTTGGCTATAATACCAGCGATTGAACCACCCGTGGCAATCCCATCACCCGTGGCAATCCCACAACAAGTAGCAATCCCATCACCCGTGGCAATCCCACAACAAGTAGCAATCCCACCACCTGTAGAAATCCCACCACCTGTAGAAATGCCACAACCAGTAGCAATACCACAACCCGTTGAGAACCAACCAATAATAATAGCACCCCCACCACCATACAGTAATTTAAAAAATGGAAACAAACCCACTTACAGAACATGGAAAAATAAAACACAAAAAAATAATCTTCCAGAGCCAGAAATTAAAATAGAACAACCTTTGATTCATCCCACGGATGCCCTTGATATTTCACCGGTAACTCTTGATATAAAAGAAAAGAAAAATAAGAAAAAACCATATATTAAAAAAACAAAAAAAAAATATCAATATGTTCTTGGAAAAGATAGTGATTCAACCAAAGTTGGAGTTTTTATTAAAAGCAATTACAATAGAAAGGTAATACAAGAAGAAATAGATAAAATTAAAAAAACACCTATTCAAGAAATAAAGGATTATCTTAGAAAAAAATCGTTAATAAAAGTAGGATCGGCTGCACCAAATGATGTTCTTAGAAAAATGTACGAAGATTGTTTACTCTCTGGAGAGATTTCCAATCAATCGGGCGAAAATCTTGTCCACAATTACTTAAATGAATAAAATAATATGGTATAAAATTATAATATAATATAATATAATATAACATGGCGATGGTAAAGGAATATTTTAAATATACAAAAGAATTAGAAAATACATATGGAAAAGATAAAACGATTGTTTTATATCAATGTGGAGATTTCTATGAAGTATATGGCTTAAAAAACAAAAATACTGGAAAAATACACGGAAGCAATATACTTGACTTTTCAAAAACTTTAGATATGGAAGTATCCATAAAATCGAATCTAGAGTACAATAATACAGATCTTGTTCTTATGAGTGGATTTCCTGTATTTAAACGTGATCATCACTGTAATCGTCTTTTTGATGCGGGATTTACGGTTGCTGTTTATGAACAAGTAAAGGAAAATGACAAAATAAATCGTTGTCTGTCGGAGATAATCTCTCCAGGAACCTATTTGGGAAAGGATACATTAAACATAACAAATCATTTTACGTGCATATGGATTGAACAAACCTATTCTAAAAAAAATGGTTCCTATTTACATTTTGGTATGGCAAGTGCAGATATTTATACAGGAGAAACAACCCTTTTTGAAAATCACGTTCCATATGAATCCAATTCGTCTCCTTACAATGAGCTGGAGAGATTTCTTATGTCATGTTGTCCGAAACAACTTATTTTTATTTATGATATTCATGAAGAGGAAATGCAAAAGGTTATTAAATATCTCTCCATATCATGCCCTATACATTTTTTCAATAGTAAAAGTCCGAATATTAACCCAAAACGAAAAAAGCAAATAAAAAATAGTCAAAAACAAACCTTTCAAAAAGAGATCCTGAAAAATTATTTTAATCTTGAACATCTTGAAAATAATCGTGTCTATGAATATGCTATTCAAAGTTGCTGTTTTTTATTGGAATTTATTTATGAACATAATCCTTCTATTGTAACTAAAATGAAACAACCGGTATTTCAAAATTCCAGTAACAGAGTAATACTTGAAAATCATTCCTTAAAACAATTAAATATTATCAGTAACAATGATTTAATATCAAGTAATAAAAATATTAGTTCAATTTCAAAATTCCTAAATAAATGTAAAACATTTATGGGAAAACGCTTGCTTGAAAAAAATATTTTAAATCCAATAAAAGATATTGACGCATTAAATGAAAAATATTATTTTATTGACACTATTCTTAAAATGGATAAAACAAATATTTTATCCATCGACTCTATTCGGGAACAACTCAGCTCTGTCATTGATATTGAGAAATTAAATCGAAAAATCATTAAAAAACAGGTAACCCCAAGCGACATGTCGATTCTATTTAAAAGTTTAAATGTTATGACAGAAATTCACGATATTTATCTTCGTGGACTAAATGAATTGGAAACGGCAAAAAGTTGCAAAGAACACATAGAAGGGCTTCAATACAAAAAAGTAATTGAATCCGTGAAAGATATAATTGATAGCCACATTGATATTGATGCTGCAAATCTTATCACCACTTGTGATTATAATAGCCATTTTATTAAAAAAGGATTGTGTCATGAACACGATGAATTGATTCGTATTTATAATAAAAATTATAATGAACTTGAGGTAATTGTTAAATATTTAAATACCGAATTGGAAACTGTTGCCAAAAAGTATAAAAATAATGACATGATAGAGATTATTTATATAAAAGAAGAAACAAAAGTGATTGTTACTTCTGCTCGATTTAAAAAATTAAAAGAGGTATTAGATTTTTTAACAGCACCATCGGTAATATTAAAATATGAAAATGATGAAGAAATTGTCGAGTTTGAAATTTCAACCAAAATTACAGCAAATAAAGCCAAAAAAGGATATAATTATATTGTTACTAAAGACATATCCACATTATGTTCTAATATTGATACATATCGAGAAAAAATAAGTGAATCTACGGGGCGCCTGTTTGAACAATTACTAAAATCTCTCCAGAACCTTAACGCAGAAATTGTTTTGATTTCTGATTTCATTGCAGAACTTGATCTCAATTACTGCAAGGCCTATCTTTCTAAAAAATACAATTATGTAAAACCTGTAATAAATCAAACAGAACGTTCTTATGTAATTTCTTGCAAATTAAGACATCCGTTGATTGAAAATATAAATAATGATGAATTATATGTTCCAAATGATATTGAATTTTGCGACACACAAACCGGAATCTTACTTTACGGAACAAATGCCGTTGGAAAAAGCAGTTTGATTAAATCTATTGGTATTGCTATTATTATGGCACAAGCTGGATTTTATGTCGCCGCCTCTTCTTTTCAATACAATCCATATCATAGTATTTTTACAAGAATATTAGGAAATGATAATTTGTTTAAAGGATTGTCTACTTTTGCGGTGGAAATATTAGAGCTTAACACTATATTAAGATGTGCAGATTCAAATAGTTTAGTTATTGGCGATGAGGTTTGCTCGGGAACGGAAATTGAATCCGCTACAAGTATAATTGTTGCTACTTTACAAAAACTTCATGATATCCAATCCAGTTTTATTTTTGCTACACATTTTCACGATATTTGCCGATATGATGAAATAAAGGCATTGAAACAACTGAAAATAAAGCACTTGTCGGTAACCTTTAATGCAGAACGTGATTGTCTGGAATATGACAGAATACTAAAAGATGGGCAAGGTGAAACCTTTTACGGTCTCACTGTTGCCGAAGCATATAAAATGCCTCAAGATATTTTGTTGAATGCTAATAATATAAGAACAAAATATTTAGTTAGCAGCAATGTGCAAAGAGATAATATTTTAAATTTAAAACAATCCGCATATAATTCCAATAAATTATTAGGTGATTTTTGTGAGATGTGTAAAGAAAATATTAGCAAAGACATACATCATTTGCAACATCAAAAAAATGCGGACGAAAATGGATTTATTGGAACAGTTCATAAAAATGATTCAGGGAATCTTATTGGAATTTGTGAGGATTGTCATCAAAAAATACATAAAAATGATGTTCAGCATATCAAAAAGAAAACAACCAATGGAATAATTTTTAAAACAATATAATTGTAAAATTGAATTAAATTATTCTACATATAATTATAATAGAATGTCTAGCTATCAACAAAGTAGTGATGTTTTACGACTTTATAATGCTCGTAAGGTTGTTTTAAAGCAACTAGAAGAGCAAGGATATAATATTGAAAATTATGATGAATTCAGTATTACTGAGGTTCATATCATGAATAACAATAAGCAAAATGATATGTTGTTAACAAATTCAAATGGAACAAAGGTTTATGTTAAGTTTTACTTAAGTAAATCTTTGAGACCACAAAATATTCACGATATGATAGAGGATTTGTATAATTTAGAACAAATTTTAAATACAAGTGATACTTTATTTATTATTACAAAAGATCGTTCAAGTCGTGATACATTAGTGAATGAAATGAAACAGCTTTATGCAGAAAGTAATATTTATTTGATTATAATTGATATAAGTTCACTTCAATATAATATTCTTGAACATCAAATGGTTCCTAAACATACAAAAATGACGAACGAACAAATTGAAGCATTTAAAAAAAAATATAATATTGTAGATACCTCCAGTATTCCGGAAATTTCACGGTTTGACCCTGCTGCCGTAGCGATTGGATTAAAGCCCGGTGAAATTTGTAAAATTATTCGCCCAAGTAAAACGTCTATATCTAGTGAGTATTACCGTATATGTATAAACAGATAATTATAAAATATAAAAATATATATAATGGAACCCTATCTATTTGGTATGATTACAGGAACCGATGAAAATGATGTTGATCCTATTGATACATTGAATGATGCGTGGGATCTTCTTGATGATTCTTTTACAAATTGTAAAAATGAGACTTTTACTAGGAATAAGAATAGCTGCAGCGAGCTTAAAGACGATATTGCAAACTATTTTGAAAAATACCATCAGTATAATTCTAAATTAGAAGGTTCAAATGAATTATCCAATCAATATAAAGAACTTAATGATAAGGCATTGATGCGTCCAATTAATATTTCTTTTGGTATTATGATACTTCTTGTATTAATAAGTGATTTAACCGTTGGTTTTGGATAAGTTAATAAATGGTTTTTTTATAGTATAATAATATAAATGTCAAGTATTGATGATATTAGTAATTTAAATGAAAGTTTGACACAGGGCGGTAAATATTCATCCAATAAAAGTGAACTTTTAGGAAGTTTTTCCGATTTGCAAGAAAATGCGAATGAAGTTATTCATTCCACGATTGAACAATTTTTACCGGGTCATTTTGATGCCGTTGATCCAAGCGGAGCCTTCTATTATCAAGCTCCTGCGGGAGTGACTGATGTATCATTTGTAGATACCACTACCACGGATATTAGTTTAAATATTTTAATTGATAATTTTAAACACCTTGCTGGTGAATTTAATAGTGCTTTATCAAATTTAAAAAGTGATGCAGGTTACCAGGCTACAGACGGAACCACAACTACTTATGACCTCTCATTTGGTTATGCGACAGGGGCTGATATTATTAGTAAGCTTAGCACGGGGGGCGGCGGTTACGCCGCTCCGGATGATAACAGTAATATATATTTTGTATCTCGTGTAAACGACACTGCTGGTAGCGTTGCCCCTAGTTTTCAGTATTCAAAACTTATAAACAATACAACTGGGACAAGCGGAGCCTCCGTCCCGAGCGACTTTATAGATAATGCTAACGCTCCGGACCATCTTAAATTAACATGTGGGAATTTACCAGAGATTTCTACAAACTCGGATTTTTGGACTGTCAATGAGCCGGTGACACGTATTGTCAACCCCAACACAGGCAATACCAATGCCAATAACGTGGTGGGTGGTGATACGCTAGCAATAGATGATCAGTCGATGAACGATTTATTTGATATTGGTACCGCCACTAATCTTCAGGCGGCAGGAAGAAGAATGTGTAATCCATATAACATTATTCAAGATAATGCTGCTACATATGCCGCTAGTAATGAGGCTGGACAAAAATTTGCAAAAGTAACATATCTTGCAATACAAATAAAAGCATTAGTGGAGGAAATGAACGAAAGAATCAAAGATGGCGCAAAAATTACTGATGCTGATGGAAATGAAATTGCACTAACTTTAACAGAATTAAATGCCAGATATGATGAACTTTTAGAAGAAAATGCTAATGTAGATGGTCATCTTGAAACGGAATCGTTAAAGTTTGATTCCGAGAATATGGTTTATATTGGTATGTTAATTGCAACTGTAACAGTTTTGGCCGTTGGATTTACAAGTTTAGCCAAAAGAACTGATATGATTTAATTATATTATATAACTATAAATTTATTTGTATAATATATAAATGACAGTTTTATTTGAGGCAGACAAAAGAACAAATCTAACAAATTCTACTGACTTTAACAATTATGATTCATCGGGAATAAGTTATTTTGATACATTTAATGAGAATGCTTTGGATCTCAGTGGAGCCTATGATTTTGATGAACATACAACTTTGCAAAATCTCATTAATGATGAAGAAGCCAAAAAAGAGAAAAGATTAAAACAAGCAGAACAAATGCAAATACAGCAGGAGAATATTAAAGATTTTAACACGGTTTTATTTTATGTATTTATTTGTATAATTTTTATATTTATGGTTTTAGTATTACAAAATACTATGTATATTAGTGGAACCGTATCGATTATTTTAATTATTTTAGCAATAACGGTTACAATTATATATTCTGCAATGATGCTTGTTTATACGGCAAACAAATCAACCGTTTCTGTTGGAACATTTGAATGGGATTTTACAAGACCAAAAGATAAGACCAAAGATGTATCAACAGAAACATTTGTGCCATATAATCAAAATAGTTTAGAGGAATCATTTATTAAAATGAAAGCCGAATAATAATATATATAAATTATAAATATGCCAAGTTATTATCATAAATTAATGAATTATTTAAAAAACACAGATACAGTCGGCCCAGATAAAGATTTACAAGGTGTATTTGATGATGAACATGCTTATGTAGGTGCTCAACATTTTTATCTTAAAAACAAGTTAAGATCCGGTGAAATCCATCGAAATTTACGTGAAAATGGATATAAGCATGAATATATAACCAAATACGATGAAATTTACCATATTATGTTTTCTTTATATTGGGTTTTATTTGTAATATATGTAGGATTGTGTGCATATAACAGTCAGTTTTTTGTTCATACATTTGTAATTATTATTATATTGATTGCTTTTCCATTTTTTATTAATCCATTAACAAATATTGTGAAAACCGCAATGAATGATGGTTTAGACTATATGAATCATTTCAGTATATCGGATCCAAATATTGCAAAGAAGGGAGAAGAGTGGGTAGAAGAGGTTCAAAAAGATTTCTATGAATCCAAACCGGGACAAAAGATAATTAAAGCATTTGAGTCTGGAACGGATTATACGTCTGGATACACGGAAAGCAGTGATTCTAGTGGTAGTAAAAGGGATTTGGAGGATTTATTGAATAGTGTGGATAAAAATGAAAAAGGAGAAGTATCTGTAACAATAAATGATGATGTATTATACACATGGGAAAAGCAGGAAGATGATTCATGGATAAAAAAAGGTGCCTAATTAGTTATAGAAAAATATCTTAATAATATATATATGAAAAATTTATATATATTTTTATCAACATTTTTAATACCTATAGCAATAATAGTTTATTTGTTTTTTCCATCTGTAAGGCCCGTATTACTTTTGCATAATTTAGTAGTTGCTTTTATAGGTCAAGTAGATTTATATTTTAGATTTTTAAAGAATAGGCAACCGATAGAACAAGTGAAGATTTTGGGACTACCGACGGATATATCAAGTGCTTTATCATCATTGTTACATTTATTATTGTTGATTGTTGTAATATATAGACCAATTGATCCGCTTGACATACCAACATACAGTCATTTATTAATGGGAGTTGTTGTAATTCTTGTATTTGGACTTCCATGGTGGCCTTATTCTATTACACGGATGGAATTGTTTTTAATTTATGTTGCCACGTATATTGGTTTATTTGCGGGTAGTGTTATTTTAAACAAGAAATTAATTGAAAAACTATAAAATTGATTTGTTTAAAAATAAACAAATCAATTATATAATGACAGATTGCAAGATTTGTAAGCCCTTTTTAAAATGGGTTGGTGGAAAAACGCAGATTATAGAAAAGTTATTAAAGCATTTTCCAAAGGAGATAGAAAATTATCATGAACCATTTGTAGGAGGAGGTAGTGTATTATTAGCGATTTTATCTTTAAGAAAAGAAAATAAAATAATAATTAAAAATAAGATTTATGCATATGATTTAAATCCCATGTTGATTCGCGTATATCAAAATATTCAAAAACATAAAAAGGAGTTATACAAATATATTGAAAAATATATAAATGAATACGACGGATTAAAAGGAACAACTGTAAATAGAAATCCAACTACATTAGAGGAGGCAAAAAGTTCAAAAGAAAGCTATTATTATTGGCTAAGAAAGAAATATAACGATATGGATAAGACGACCGTGGAATGCTCGGCTTTATTTATGATTTTAAATAAAACATGTTTTCGGGGATTATATCGCGAAGGACCAAATGGATTTAATGTTCCATATGGACATTACAAAAAAACTCCTACTATTATTTCAAAGAAAGATTTAGATGAGATAAGTAATTTAATAAAGGATGTGGAATTTTTGGAAATGAGTTTTGTGAAATCAATTCTGCGGGCAACACAAGGTGATTTTATATATCTAGACCCACCATATGTTCCGGTGGATGTAAAATCATTTGTAAAATATACGGCGGATGGATTTGATTTAGAGACCCATAAGAAATTGTTTGATGAAATAGTAGAGTTAAATAAGAAAAAAATTAGGTTTGTTTTGAGTAATGCGAAGGTGGATATGGTAGTAAATTATTTCAATGAATTTAATATAGAAGAGTTGGTTGCACGTCGTGCAATTCATTCAAAAAATCCTAATTCAACCGCTGTGGAAGTAATTATAACAAATTAGTGTTTTTACCTAATACATAAATATAATAAACGATTTAATCTTCTTGGTCATCATCATATGTATACATAATCTTAATACCTTCCCATATTTTCTTTTTGCATTTTCCATATTTTTTATTTACAAAATCAAAGATTTCTTTTCCTTTTGGAACATTTCGTCCATAATGTTCTTTATACCAGGCAGAGAAATGTTGATAAAGTTCGTCTTTTTTAATGACACCATCTTCATTTACTTCGATGTTTTCATTTATAAATTCAGTTAAATAGTCTTGACCCTCACGATATTCATTACTTTTGCTCATAACAATATCGCAGTCTTTTACATTACCTTTTGTTTCTCTAGCAATACTTATTAGTTTAGACATGAATGGGACTTTCCAGTCATCAAATTTTTCTTCCAGTTTTTTATCTACTTTAAACTGATATGGTTCATCTTTGTCGTCCTCCACTGGATTTTCTTTGAACTTTGACATAAATTCACAAAGTCTAATTCGTCTCCATGTTCCATCATCGTTACTGTTAATTTCAAGTAGGACATTTGAGCATACGGCAAGTTTTAACTGTGGAATAAAGGTTTCGCTTTCTTTGTATAGACCTCTTGCTTGTATTGGATCTCCCCCCGTTATTTCTTTCATAATTCCCTCATTTATTTTATCTCCTTTACTTGGTTCTTGCATTACCGCATATCGTAAACCTTTTAGTTGAATTACTTCTGGAGATGCTCCTCCAATGCTTCCTCTTTTTTGAGTAATTAATGTAGTAGGAACGGTTCCTTTATATTCTCCTAATGTTTTGGCCATTAAGCTAACAAGCATAGATTTTCCATTTCTTCCAGATCCTATGTAAATATTAAAGGTTT
>CEOK01103072.1_pt1 | contig 13883 bp, 22 predicted proteins | sample 427001 | NCBI WGS metagenome assembly CEOK01 (sample SAMEA2591108, study PRJEB7988) | marine metagenome | isolation source: saline water (ENVO:00002010), including | reverse complement strand
GGTTGGTTTGCAATATATGTAAATGGTAAACCATCAAAAGTAAAAAACAAAGATTAATAAATGGCTAAGGTTTCAGATTTAGACGATAATTTAGAAGTTACGGTACAACCAGAACAGGTTAACGCTGATAACGTAATGGATGAAGAACAAAAAAAAGAGTTTTTTAACACATTCCGTGATGCGTTGAATGCTAAAATATCTGATTTAGATTTAGGTAATTATTTTAACAGTATAGGCACATCTATAACTGCTGCAGCTGAGAAGACAGTATCTTCATCTATGATGGCTGCCATACCTAATATCACAAATGAATTACAAGACATATCTGAAACCTTTGCTAAAGGTTCTGACAAGAATTATGAAGAAGCACTTGACAGATTACAAAAAATTGTAGATAAGACAGGCATAAATCTATTTCAATTTAGTCAGCAATTAGGAAATAGTTTTGACAAATTAAGAAAAGCATTTGAGGCAAGAAAAGAGAACATAGAAGCTGTTAATAAAGAACGAGAAATATTAAGAGAAAAAGGTATACAAACCAAAGTTGTTGAAAATCAACAAAAGAAAGAATTAGAGATCAGAGTATTGACTAATAGACAATACAGAGAAGAAGTTAAAAAGCTTGAGAGAGATGAGAGATTACAAAAAGATAGAGAGAAACAGTTTACTAAAGAAAGAGAAAAACTGTTAAGAGAAGAAAAATTGACAAAGAGACAGTCAGAAAGCATTATCAATAAACAAGAAAAAATTACAAAAAGCAGAGAGCTTTTAGAACAAAGACGAGAAGATTTAACAGGTCAAAAAGGTGAAGGCGAAAAAGAAGGTGGTTTCTTTAGAGGTGCAGGTAGATTTTTAAGAGGTGAAACTGGACCAGAGATATTAAGACCAGTCACAGCTACATTTGGACAAACATTGATGGCGCCAATGGAAGCATTTACTCAATTAAAAGAACAATCTATGATGTTAGGTAGATCATTTAAAGGAATATTAAAACCATTAGGAAATTTATCAAAGATAACAACATTTTTGAGCAGAACATTATTACCTATCATTATAGCATTTATAGGTATTACCGCTGCTATTGTAGGTGTCATTGCTCTATTTAAGAAATTAAAAACAATATGGCCATTTAGTCTAATAGGTGGAGGAGATGAAACACCAGCAGAGAAGGCAGAGAAATTAGCTCAAGCAGAAGAATTTACTAATTCAGAAATGCCTATGGATGCATTTGATGATGGCGATGCTCCTACTATCAGTTCAGAGTTTCAAAAGAACGAGAGAATGAAGAACCAAGATGGTGACCCTACAATTAGAACGTCAGAAAACTATGACTTTATAAAAGGTGAATACAAACCAGGATTCAAACCAATCAGTTCCAATATAGACTTACAACCACAAAATTTAAAGTATATGGTGCCTGAAGGTGATGCTGGTAAATCTATGGAAACAATACTTACAAATATTGCTCCTAACAACATATTAAATAGTAGTAAATCAGAAACTATGGTTGCTAGTAGTCCAAACAATAACGACAGAACATTTAATATTTTAAACGGTGGTTTAGAAGTTTAAAAAGTAACACCTAAATCTTTCTCTGTCATAATCTTAAATTTCATATTATTATCTTCACAATAAGTTGTTGCCGCTTGCCATTTGGCTTGATTTTTAATCCATTCAAATTGTTCTCTCATCCAACTTTTAGTTTTACGTTTAGGTGTTTTTGGTTTTTGGCATTGACGTGATGGTTTTACTTCTATCATAAACTTTTCACCACTTTTAGTCTTACATAAGAAATCAGGAAAGTATCTATGTATTTTCTTGTCTATTGGTGAACGATAAGCAACAGGCAATTCTTCACTAGCCCAATTAATAATATCATCATTTTTATCCAAGTAAACCATTAAACGTCTTTCTAATAATGATCTATATACTATTCTATTTGGATCGCCAATGTACTTCTTTGGGTGTGTTGGCCTATATAAACCTTTAAAACTTCTTCTATATTTCATATAAATATCTCTATAAGGATATTTATCTATGAATTTTAAAAGTAAAATTTCAAGTGTTGTCAAGTCTAATCTATCAAATTTAGTAGGTGGTTTTTCATCTAGTATAGCAGGTTTCATAGATTCAGGCAAGAACAGTGCACAAACTAATTTAGCTGCGGCAAAGTTATTAAACAAATCACCATTGGAAATAAGTGATGATACGCCTGCAGCTGTAATAAAACAAAATCCATACGAGTATGGTACAGTTTTTTATCCTAATGATGTATCAAATTTAGGTGCTGGGCACTATATGATATTTGACATCATTATGTTAAAGCATTCACAATTTAAAAGTGGTACATTTCAAAATGGAAACTATGTAAAGAAACCTAATTTAGGTCAAACATTATCTGGTGATATTGTTGGTGAAAAACCAAGTGCCAGAACAGCAACATCTTTTAAAGACAGAGGTATCTTAAACAGATTAACTAAAGTCAACACAGGAATTAACAAAAGAAACAACACACATAATCATATAACGGATTCTATAATACTTTATACTCCACCACAAGTAAAGACAACCTATGGTGCCAATTACGATCAGGTAGAAACAGGTAAATCAGGATTCGCTGTACAACAAGGATTTTCAGGTATGTTGGATACTGTGGGGAGTATAAGTGGTGATCTATTAAAAGATGCATTGAATACAGCATTGACATTGATACCAGGTGTTGGTGATTTAAATGCTGTCATAGATAAGTCATTAGGTAGAGCTAGAAATCCTAATTTAGAAATGGTGTTTAAGAGTGTACCAATGAGAGAATTTAATTTTACATTTGAGTTTGCACCAAAAAATCAAAGTGAGTTAGACTCTGTAGACAAAATTATCAAACTATTTAAATTTCATATGCAACCAGAAACATTAGCTGGATCAGATTACTTTAGAGTGCCATCTGAATTTCAGTTGACATATATGTATATGGATAAACAAAATGGTTATATACCTAAAATTAGTAGATGTGTGTTGAAGAATATGGAAGTTGACCAATCACCTGAAGGTGTGTTTACAACATTTTCTGCTGATGATAGAGGTGCATTTCCTACATTGACAAAACTAACAATGACTTTTGCTGAAACAGAAGTTATGACTAAACAGAAAATAACAGAAGGCTTCTAATGTATTTTTCAATGTTTCCAAAAGGTTATTACGATTTAAAAGGTGACGGTAATCCTAAAATAGTCACTGATTTAATGAGGCGTGTAAAAGTTAGATCAAAGATTAAAGATGAGGCTAGTCTATACGATAGCTATGATGTGGTTGATGGTGACACGCCAGAGAGCATTGCATTCAAGTTTTATGGTAATTCAGAATTACATTGGGTTATACTTATGTTAAATGGTGTAACCGATAGATATTATGGTTGGCCATTAACAACATTTGAATTTGAGAAAATGTTAAAAGAAAAATACACTACACCAGATGGTATACATCATTATGAAAAAGTACAGTCTAGTGGACCACAAACATCAACAGATTACTCACACCTAATAGAGTGTAAGAGTACAGACGTTGGAGCACAAATGCCATAGTTGTTTTATACCATATTTTATACCAGACCAACCTGATCCAAATATGTTTTTAATTCTTTGTATCATTTATTAGCGTTCCTTCTCTTTTCGTTTTCTTCTTTTATATAATTTATTAACATATTTACATATATGTCTTTTTCCCAAGGTATCATATTCTCAAGCTCGCTTAAACTATATTTATGATGTTGCACAAGGGCAAAATTGGTTTCAAATATGGCCTCTAGGGAATTGTGTGAGAGGCTTACCCGAAAAAATCTTGCAACCCTTGCAGGGTCACTGTACTTTTTACCTTTGTGTTAGGGTTTTCTACCTCAATCACTTGTTTTAATTTAGGCATTGTATCAAAGAAATGCTTAATTTTAGTAAAACTATCCTGTGTCATACTATCAACAAATTCTTTGATTTCTTCTGGTGTTGCATCTTTTGCTGGGTATATCTTATCGCCTTCAAATATATGGTCCACACAATCTATCAACACGCTGAATACGTTATCCACATCATTTGTGTTAATATCTTTCCCTACTGTGTAATTCTTAAGCGTTGGATACCTCAACACCATACCTAGATTTCTATTTTTGTCAACCACAATTTTATTAGAGTGGTCATCATCTACTTGTACCTCAACTTTAGATAAATCTACCTTTACGTCTGCATAAGTCTTGTTGTCATCTGGACAGATAACTTTGAAATCTGCAACCTCACCTACTGACTTGGCACGAATATTTAAAAATATGTATTCAATGTCAAATAAAGGTAAAGTATCTACGTTTAAAGTTTTAAATGTACAAGCATCAATGATCTCTTTTACTGCATTGACCATTTCTGTATTGTCTTTGGATTCCATTGCAACGAATAAAACCTTTTCTTCTTTGACTAAAAAAGGTCTAAACTTGACTTTCTTATCTTCGGAAGGTAATGTCAATTCATAAGTTGGCACATCCACTTTTGGTAACGTCATTATATCTCCTTATTATTAAATATTTAGAGGTGGGAAGTTAGGGAATGGTGGGAATACTCTTCCACCAGTAATGCCACCAATAGGTAATCTTCGTTTAATACCTTGTAACACTTCTGTTCCTGCTCTTCTTAACTCTGGTGGTAGTTTACCTAGTAAACCACCAAATGGACCACCACCACTTTTCACTGTAACATCTCTAAAGTTTGGTGATCCTAATTCTACTTGTCCTGCTTTATCAATAAAGTAATTAACCCAATTTCTATATTCAAACGTGACACTAAAAGTTTGTATCTCGTTTGCTGTATGAGCATAATCTACTTTACTAACAATTTTAGGAAAACAATCAAACAATTTAACTCCATAAGTTATGTCATCTCTTTCGTTTCTACTTTCAAAACTACCTAACTGAAATATATTCATATCAGATACATAATTGTCATAGAAATTAAAGTTATGTGTAGTATTACTGTATGCAGCATTCTGCCACATCTCAAAATAACTACGTTCTCTCATAAACTTATCTGCATAAAACGTAGCATCTATACTAGTTGCCTTATAGTCATATGCAAATCTTCTTGGAGGACCATTGTGTTTGATTTCTTTGGTCTGAATTTCTTTCTCTGGCATTGCTATAGAGTTACAAAATGCTTGTACTCGTCTAGCATTAGCCATTTGTACAGCATTCATTTCACCTTGTTGTCTAAATGCCATACGTTGTTCCATTGATGCACCACTTACATCATTATTTTCGTCACCTGATACAACACCTGCTATAGGAATACTCTTTGGTAAATAAAACTCAACATAGTATCTAGCCTTACGTGCAAATCCCTCAGCCTCATTAACCATAGCTTGAAATCTACCCATTGTAGTTTCGGGATTACCACCAGCTCGTTGTCTAAATCTTGGATCGTTATTAACATTATCTAAACTTCTATCTCTAGGTATACCTACTCTAATATCAAAACCACCAATTCTTTTACCACCTCTTAATATTGCCATTACTCCATTGCCTCTCTAGTTTGTCTATACACACTTTGTGCTGATGCTTTTTGGAACCTTTGTACAGGTAGATATATTGCATATGCAGCTTGTGTTAAATCTACTTTTAAAAACCTTGACCTAACATGCGTGAATAGATATTTTTTTATAATTGGTTTGACTTCTGGTATATTTCTAACTCTACTTAAATTGACGTTCAATAGTGTTTTGTTATCTATACGTCTTTTATTCTTAAAACTTTCTAATCTTTCTAATAATCTAAACCTTTGTAATGGTGCTAGATAGTGAAAGTTTATTCCAGCAAACCCACCTGGTATTGTATCTAGTGGTAATACCAATGGATATATGTCATAATAAGGTAAAGTCTTTTTATACTTTGGGTCATAAAAAAATAAGTTCAATAATCCAATGTTTGGTCTATTAGTTAGTGTACCGTCTTGCATCATTTTGTTAGCAGTTACTCTGGTACCTAGTTTCCGAACAGTATTTCTATACCATTCAGCTGATCTATCTATACCACCATCTCTAGTGTTAAGTCTATCTAATATATTGGCCATTGTATATATTTATACATAAAAAAAGGGATGCCCATTGCTGGACACCCCTTAAAGTAAATGTAAATTGAGAGAGATTACTCGTCTTCAGCTAACTTACTAAAATAAGACAACGTATCGTCATCTTCATCACTAGCCAAAGGAGCACTTACAGGTTTACTTTTAACTGAACCGTTGGTTTGAGGAGGGAGGTCTACATTTTCCACCGTTTCAGTTTTTCTAGTACCTGAAATAACCCTAATCAGTTTCTCTTTGAGTTCATCATAGGTTTTAAAATTGTCAGGTGCCAAGAAAGGTTTTAGAGCATACTGTTTTTCCCAAATAGATTTGATAGCGTCATCACTATCAGCAACTTTTGTTACAGCTTCAAACTCAGATTTGTCATAATTCCAATATCCATCAACTTTTCTGATTTTTAATTTAAAGTTTGCACCTTCCCAAAAATCAAATGGGTTGATTGCCTTTTCATCATCAAATGCAGGACTCATTTTCTCAGCAATCTTATCAAATATCTTTTTACCGAATTTGAATAATTTTACTTGTCCCTCATTTTGAGGATTTTTAGGATCACTAATCACTAGTATGTTTGCAAAGTAAGATAATTTTCTTTTTCTCTTTCTAGCAATCTCTTTGTCAGATTCAACACCAGTATTCCATAGTCTAGTGTTTTCTTCTGACACAGGGTCTTTTTGATTTAAAGTTGTTAGTGAGTTTTCAATATACCAACCACCTGGTCCTTGGAATGCATGTGACCATACTCTAGTCCACGGCATATCCTCGCCAGAAACTGCAGGTAAAAATCTAATAACAGCATAACCGTTACCAGTTTTATCTAACTCTGGTTTCCATATTCTTTCGTCAGTATATTTGTCTTTGGATTGATTGTCGTTCTGATCTAATTTTGATTCTATCGCTTTGGTAAGTTTCTCAAAATTACTTCTGCTTGTTTTTAATGTTTCAAAGTCCATATTCGTATTCTCCTTGTATTATTGTATTTGTGTTACCTGTATTATCGGTATCATTTTTATTTATAAGAGTAAAAAGTTCTATTTTCTGTCTTTTTTCCACTTCCAAACATATCTCATTATACTACATCTGACACATATTGTCAAGTGCATTTCGGCTTATATACTTCAAGTTTTTTATCTCGTTCCATTCTTCAATAGGTGTGTTCATTTTATCTCTACCATCATTAAATTCATTGACTTTATAGAACATTATATCTGGATTCCAAGTCATCAATTCACGCCACTGTCTTATCCAATTAACGCATGGAGTAGGACTATGTTCTTCGTGTACATAATATTGTGAACCAGCATATAAATTATTAACCTTGTTATTACCACTGTACAAATCGTGGCCAACCATATAAATCTCTTTTGGTTTTTCTCTTTTAACAGCTATAAAACCAGAAGTAGGTCCAGCAGACCAACCGTAGTCGTGGCTGATGCCATCTGGTTTACACATATATTCTTTTAAATCTTTTACTTTGTCATCTGGTTTAGTCCAACTAATACATAATGATGCATGGTTTACTCTCTTATTTTTTATAAACTTCTCGCCCTTTGTTCTAGTTAGAACATTGATTATACCTTTAATTTGTGCGCCATGCATAACAAATTCTTCTTCGGTTGTTTTTTTATTTGTTCTAACTACATCCCATTCTTTTGCTTTATCCAACTCATCTTTTGTCAATCCACTATAAATTAAACTGTCGTGTGATTCACCTGGTAATTTAGTCCAATCTCTAAAATAACAAGGAGTAGAGTAACCAAAACCACTATGATATATCTCGTGCATAATACCGTGGTCAACAGCAACTAATACATCTGGTGTCCAATCACGGTATATGGCATTACATCCATACATTGTAAAATACAATGATAACTTATCAAGGTCTAAACCTTTTCTACTATTTCCGTTGCCTAAACAAATAACCCTTTGATCCCTACTTGCCATTAACAAAAACCTCTTTCATAATTAGTTTACATTGTGTTTGATTATAACTCATAAATGGTTTTAATTTAACAATTTTATTTTCCCAATGAGGCCAAACAACTCGTTCTTTAATTTCTTTACTCCAATTCTTACAATACGATAAGATATTATCCAACACGACTGCCGTCTGTATTCTGATTTTTTTCTGAAGCAATAATCGTAGAAGTCGTGGATGTTGGCCGTTATGTACGAGTAAACCACCATCAAAAGAAATGCCAGAAGTGTTAAAGTCATCAGCAAGGAATACACAATCGCTTCTAAAATTGTATTCAAAAGCCTCTTTAACTTTTCTATATTCCAAGTAAACTTCCTTACCATCATTTCTTAATAAACTCCCTACCCATTTCTTACTATCTGCTAAAAAGTTAGACACAAAGAAATCTAGTATATCATCTTTACCATACATTGTACTTAACTTATGAAAAAAGTACCTGTCGTTTCTTTTTGTAAATGTATCTAACTTACAATTTACTTTGCCTCCATATTTATAGTAGTCATATGTATCGGTAGTAAAATGGAGTTTGACTGCCATATATATTTTAAATACATCAAATCCACCATACATTATACAGGCAATACTCCAGTCTTTGGTAAAAAGTTTAACTTTTGTGCTTCCATTTCTATTTTTTGTTTTAGTGTTTTACTAATCAATGGATTTACTGTAGCAACGTCAATATCATTTTGCTCACAATACCATATGACCGCATCCATATATGTTAAATCTCTTTTTTCTTTTACTAATTTTTCTATTTCTAAACTAAATTCTTTACTATTCATTTTTATCCTGCATCTAAAACTATATTACCAGATATAGATATTCTAACATCATCTGACGTATAAAAAGGATATACACAATGCTGTAATTTTGATGGAAACATTAGCATAGTACCCTCATATTTTTTTCCTAATTTATAAACGTGGTTTCTTATATTACCAATACTGTTTGTATAAGTAAATTCAAAACAAGAAGTAAGACCATCACCATTTGGTTCTTCTACCTCGTACTCGTATGGTATCTTCATCCATATTACAAAACTATAAATGCCATCGTGTGTATGATTTGGAACAAATTGATGTTTTGTTTGTAGATTATACCAACTAGGATTTACTTTTACAGGTAGACCATTCGTCAATACTCTTATGTCATCTAAACCTGGAAACTTTTTATCGTATCTATCTCTAACATCTAATACAAAATTATCTAGTAATTTTTTATTCTTTTCTATATAATATTGTTTTGAAACACCTTTACTAGTAATACCAGTAATAAACTGATTTGCATTATTCAATGGTTGTGTACATTCTTTTAATAAAGGCTCGTACACATTTTGTGGTAATTTTGTTTCTAGTACACCAAAGTTTTTCATATTATTATTGTGGGTGGCTCCACGCTAGCGGATTACCACCCTGCCAATTGACACTTCATTATATCATTATATTGCATTTGAGTCAAGTGCTGATGATTGTAAATACTTCATCATATGCTCTGGTGCAGAGACAGTATAAGGGTCATCATCATTGCTGAATTCATTAAATCCTGGTTCTTCAAAACATTGTTCTACTACACCATCATTAATTATAGCTGAATACCTCCAACTTCTCATACCAAATCCTTGTTTAGGTTTGTTTACCAACATACCCATTGATCTCGTAAACGTACCACATCCATCTGGTATCATTTTGACATTCTTAATTTGTAAATCTCTAGCCCAAGCATTCATTACAAATGCATCATTCACAGAGATACAATACACATCATCTATACCTTGGTCTTTGAATTGTTGATACATTGCATCATAACTTGGTAGTTCTTGTCCTGAACAGGTTGGTGTAAAGGCGCCAGGTAAACTAAACAATACTACCCTTTTACCTTTAAATAAGTCATCAGTGGAAACGTCTTTCCATTCCCCACCGATAAATGTACAACCACCTTTTTCATCTGAATCACCTACTCTAAATTTAAATGTGTGATCTATTATATTCCACTGGTCCATATTATACTCCTATATAAATGCCTGTTTCTGTTGCTAGGTACAGGCAAACCTCTATGGCATTATGCTGCCATTGCTAAGTTATTGTTAGCATTTATAAGTTGACATTACGTTGTCAGCGATTAAACTCCAGTAACCTTTAGTAGCAGTCGAATCTAACTCACCCCCCTAAAGCACACCTTATGTGTTTTAAATTGGTGGAGGTGGTGGGTACTGCCCCCACGTCCTCACTAGTTATTATATTACCTTCAACGTCTAATTCTTTAATAATTTACAAGTTTCTTTATCTGCTGGTACACCAACTTGTTTGTCGTATACCCAAACGTATGAATAGACAACTTTGTTATCTTTTATCACACATTTTTTACCAAATGTTAATCTTGGTTCTTTTATATTACAAGCAGATAATAGTAAACCTGATACTATTAATATTATAATTTTGTTCATTATAGGTCTGTGCCTTTCAACAATTCTATATTCATCTTTAGGTCAAAAGTTCTAAAGAGAACACAGCTTTGATCTGGTCGTAGAGGTGTTTGTACAGATGCAAATGTTTCTTGTCTTTCATTAAGCCAATATACAACCATATAAACTACTTCACCCTCTTGTACACCACCTTCTTTTCCGTAACTTACATTAATAGGTGTGAAGTCGTTATCTTCTGCCCACCTTTCTATTTCTTCAGTGGTACTACATACTGCTGGTACTTTTTCCCACCAAAAATTGTAAGTTTTTTGTTCTGCATATACTCCTGTCATTAACAGTAAGTATATTGTAAGTATTAATTTTTTCATTATTCCCTTTGCTGTTAAGGGCAAGATAGTGATTAGTTCTAACTTTTGTCCTTATTTTGCTTTTCATAATATTTATAAAAGTCATTAATACTTTCTAACAATTTAGGCTGAAAATCTTTAGGGTCTTTCTTCCAAACTTGCACAGCACCGTCTTCAGCTACTAATAAAACAACGATTTGTTCTATTGGCTTTCCGAATATCTCCTCGTACATAATAGCATAGGCTGTGGTTTGTAAAAAATAGTTCTCTACCCAGGCTTCTTGTCGTTCTTTGTTGGCAGATTTAAAATCTATTACCGATAGTTTACCATCAAATTCAGCAACACAGTCAACTTGACCTGCAATAGTCAACTTCTCACTATACATAATATTCTCTAATAAATGTATATTGTCAATTTGGTCAACATAAGGTTTGATTAACCTAAACATACCTAGAGGTAGTACATCTCTTATTGCTGGAGTTTCACCTTTTATATAATTCTCTACTAATGAGTGTAAAGCATTACCACGTCTAGCAGCTCTTCTCATTTCCCAAGTGGCAACGTCTTCACCTATACTTTCACGCCACTTTTTTAATTCTTCTGTTTTCTTTAAAGACAGAATTGTCGTTACAGATGGATATTGTTGTCCATCTATTTCATAAAATCTAATACCACCTACATTACGTCTTTTAGGTTTTGGTAATTTAGATTTATCTATATCTACAAATTTAAATTTCATTATATATCCTATGTTATCTATTAATTATACCACATTATTTGTATTTTGTCAATAAAAATTGACATTCATAACCATTCTTCTATTAACATCAGTACATACCATTCCACTATGTCTTAATTTAGACGGAAAAGTTATTAATCTATTTGCTTTAGATTCGTATCCTTCACCACTTTCAAATATTGTTTTACCATTATTTGTGTTTAAGTAAAATATTGCTGTTAATGCATCCAGTTCATTATCTGTATGAAAACCAGCTGTTCTACGAGTATTTTCTTTGATTGTACAATTAAGTTTGTTTCTTATTAATGCAGTGACATTTAATTGTCTGTAAAAATCCACAAGCAAATTATGTAATTCATCACTTTGTACTTTGTAATCGTCAAATATTGTATGTATGAATTGATAATCACCATCGCCAACTCTCGTTCTGCATGGTGTGTAGTACCAAGAGAAATTATCCGCTGATACTACACCATATAATTCATCAAAATATTTTTGATCCAAAAAATCATCATATACTTTTATCATATACCTTTTTGTGTATAGAGATCAATTATTTTATCTTGTTCTCTTTTTTGTTCATTATTAAGACGTTCAACAGCTCAATTTGGATCGTAAGGTTCGTATATAGTTTTACCAGCATCATCTCTGTATGCTCTTAATACCTGTTTTCTATTATCTTCAGGATTCTTATACGAACAATGTATCCAACCGCTGTTAGGTTCTTCTGGATTATGGTACTCCAATATCAGTTGGTCAAAATCTAAATTTTCAATTATGTACTTTGCTAATTCTGAATTTGGTACACCAAATATTTCAAAATCCGCAGCTTGGCCTTTGGCATGCTGAGATTTCATACTTGAACCTATCTTCACACACAGCTCAGGTGATCTATAACCACTAGATACTGATACTACTTTGCCATAATGATTTCTGACTTTTTGTAGTATATTCTCACATAGTTTTTTTAAGTTATCCATATGGTCTTCACTAGGATTATTACTTATACCATGCCTGTCAGCTGTTTGTGAGGCTGTCATTTCTTTTAATGAAAAATTATCTGTTAGTTTCATTTTATCCTCTCGTTAATTTGAGTATTTTTTCTATTTGAGCCTTAATAATTGGACCTCTATTTGGCCAATGTATATATGGTTCATCACTCTTTGATAGATTGTAAAGAAAAGGTAATATTACTTTCTCTATATCTTTAAATCTATTTTTTACATCTGCACTTTCTAGTTCTTTTGTTACAGTTTCTTTTTCTGCAACGATCTGCATTACTTCGTTCATCATTGATCTAATAGATGATACATCATCTTTCACTTTTGCTAATTCTAAAGATTGATTATCAAGTGCTGATAAATCTACTTTTGGTTGTTCTGTATCTGTTTTAGGTGCAGAGGATACAGCAGTAAAACCATAGTCTTCATCCATATCAAATCCACGCATGTAATCAGGTATGTCTTTTACCATTTTTTCCTCTTTCTATGTTTTGCTATTACTTGTTCTGTTTTAGATTGTTTGATTGTCTTTTTTCCATATCTTGCCGCTAGTGGGCTTTTAGGGTGTGCCTCTGCAATTCTACTTAAATTGTCTTTCCAGCCTCCATCGGTCTTATGTGTGATGCCTCCGACACCACCTACTATATTTATTGATGTGATTACCTGACGAAGGTTCTTATTTTTCTCTAAATATGTATCTACTTCACTCATAGATAACCATTTAGTATGCTGTTTCTTTGTTCTTTTATTCTCAAAAGTATAATTAGGCATCGTCCTCTTCCTCTTTTTCTCTTAATATCTGTTCCTCATTAAAACCCATCATTAATATTTCGTGTGTAGTATAATTAGACTCATTTAAACCATCTCTTAATATTTTTTCTTCTGTAGGAGTATATAATCTTAACATTCCTTTTTCTTTAGCAAGTCTTTCATTCTTTGCCAGAATAGATTGTTTCATTGATAAAGCTGTAATTTCTTCTTCTTGTGCTCTTCTATCACTCACTTTACACTCCGTTTATTTGATTCCATATTATTTACAAATACTCTTATCAACCTAGATACATCTACAGATTCTTCTTTTAGTGTTTTTGGATTTGTAAATATAACTCTACTATCATTTACTTTCATTTTAGTTTTATCATCCACTACAACAGCGTCATCTGTATGTTTACGCCAATCGTGTGAGCTATACATTGTCATTTTGTGTGGCCTCCTTATACCATTTTGGCATTTCTGCTGGAGCTTTCCAAGTAGCAAATGCACGTTTCTTTTCTATGTAATATTTTCT
>CEOK01163123.1_pt1 | contig 13916 bp, 11 predicted proteins | sample 427001 | NCBI WGS metagenome assembly CEOK01 (sample SAMEA2591108, study PRJEB7988) | marine metagenome | isolation source: saline water (ENVO:00002010), including | reverse complement strand
CTTCTATTCTATTAAACTCACATCTTGATACGGTTCCACCAAATTCTGGGTATACAAACATTCCATACGAACCAATACAAAAAGGGGGCAGACTCTATGGGCTCGGTTCTAATGACGCCGGTGGTGCGCTCGTTAGCCTTGCTATATCCTTTTTGAAACTATCAGCTTGGCAAGAGAGGCCCTATAATCTTGTGTTTACGGCGACGGCTGAAGAAGAAATATCCGGACCGGATGGGATTAGCTCTCTTTTGACAGATCCTACATTCCTTTCTCATACTCATGAGGCCTTTACGGGAGAAAAAAACAAAACGAATGAACTCAATTGTGGGGTGGTAGGTGAACCTACTCAGATGAGGATGGCTGTCGCGGAAAGAGGGCTGTTGGTCGTAGATTGTGTAGCCCATGGAAAAGCAGGTCATGCTGCTAGAAAAGAGGGAGAAAATGCTCTCTACAATGCGCTTAAGGATATTATGTGGCTACAGGATAATCAAATGCCAATCGTAAGTCCGATGTTAGGCCCTGTCACTTGGACAGCGACAATGATGCAAACCCCCAACCGCAAACATAATGTGATTCCTGATCGATGTGAGTTCACCATCGACATTCGTATCCATGAAGGGTACTCTCATGAAGACGTTTTTGAAACACTTTCTGCAAATCTTGCGAGCGAATTAAGCCCACGATCGTTTACTCTTCGCTCGTCTATGATCTCATTAGATCACCCTTTAATAAGCGCAGGTATTGATTTGGGTTGGCAAACGTATGGATCTCCTACAAGCTCTGATAAAGGAAGGCTACCATTTAGTGCATGTAAGCTCGGACCTGGACGTTCTATGAGATCGCATACAGCAGATGAGTATATTGAAGTAGAAGAAATTAGAACTGGAATCATTGGATACATGGATCTACTACAACGTGTGCAATTTCCAACCTAACACACCTATCCCACTAGAATCCTTTGAGTATGACAAAGCTTTGGTCAAAAGGCAGTGATTTGAATCAACGTGTTCATGAGTTTACAGTTGGGGAAGACCTGCATTGGGACAAGGTGCTGGCACCGCATGATGTTCTTGGTAGCATTGCACATGCCCTCATGCTCCAAAAAGTTGGACTCCTCAATGAATCAGAAGCCAACGCAATTATCACTCATTTGCAGTCATTACACACGGAGGTTAGTGATCCAAGTTTCAAGATTCCAGACGATTACGAAGACATTCATTCTTTCGTAGAGGCCAACCTGACAGATTCGTTGGGTGAAATAGGCAAGAAAATTCACACGGCGAGAAGTCGTAACGATCAGGTTCTCTTGGACACAAAGTTGTATTTGCGTGATGTTCTGGGACAATTAACGACCCAGATTGAAGCATTTATCACACAGCTTCTTGTTCATAGTGAGGCTCATAAAGACATTCTTTTACCAGGGTACACCCATCTACAATTAGCGATGCCGTCGAGTTTTGGTCTGTGGTTTGGAGCGTATGCAGAAAGCCTCATTGATGATCTTGAGCAGTGGTCAGCCACCTACCGATATGTCAATAAAAATCCATTAGGAAGCGGTGCTGGATATGGATCGTCGTTTCCAATAGATCGTGAATGTACCACAAACCTTCTTTCATTTGAGTCTCTGCATGTAAATGTAGTGGCCGCACAAATGAGTCGTGGCAAAACAGAGAGAGTGGTCGCGCAGTCGCTGGCTGGTGTTGCAGACACTTTGGCTCGGATGGCAATGGACGTGGTACTATATGCCAATCCACACTTTGGCTTCCTCTCTTTTCCTGAGAGCTGGACAACAGGCAGTTCTATTATGCCTCACAAGAAAAATCTCGATGTGATGGAGCTCATTCGAGGACACTGCAACCAAATTAAATCGCTGCCTAATGAATTAGAGCTGCTTTCCACCAATCTCCCATCAGGATATCATCGTGATGTGCAGTTGAATAAAAACCATCTATTCCCAGCGATTCAGCAACTCAAAGATTGTATAGAGATTATGCATGCAATGTTGATGGATGTTGAAGTATCAACCCAATCGCTAGAATCAACGGAGTATGATGAGTTGTTTAGCGTGGAAGCTGTCAACGAACTAGTGCAACAGGGCACACCATTTCGTGATGCTTATCGAATGGTTGCACAGTCTATTCAAGATGGCACATATGCACCCAACCGTCAGTTAGATCATCGTCACATTGGAAGCCTTGGGAATTTAGGCACATCCATACTACAAACACGACTCAAAGAGGTTGTTTCGGCTATACCGACAGGACTTTCTCACCAAACAACACAAACGTTACTACAGCCCTACGAAACATTGAAGCAATTGGCGTAAGCGGGTCAATCAGTCACGTTGCAACATCCCCTCTTCGCGCATTATAGCCTCGATGCTTGCCATATCCCGAGGATATCGATCTGAAATCACATCAGGACCATCCTCTCGGATAATGATCATATCCTCGAGTCGTACATACACCCTCTCCTCTGGAATCCTAAATTGAGGCTCTATCACAAAGACCATTCCAGGTTCAATAGGTTTGCTGTAGTCGCCAACATCGTGGACAGCCATTCCAACACCATGCCCCAGACCTGTGCGTGGATTTTTGGCTCTTTCACGATATGAATCCACAAAGGCAATGGCAGCTTCTCTGTGATGTTTATGGGTGAACTCTAACGAAGGAAAAATCTTATCAAAATCTGATAATGCGTTTTGATAGACCTGTTGAGGAGTCAACCCAATCTCAATGTTGGTGAGTATAGCCTCATACAACTCGAGATAAAAGGTATAAAGCTCACGTTGCACTGGGTTAAATATCCCATTCACTGGCCACATACGCGCCATGTCGCTAGTGTAATACTCATATACAGGTCCGTAATCCATTAAGATCATATCTCCTGGTCTTGCAGGCCTTTCTGAATTATGATAATGGTTCATGAACGCATCTGGACCCACATGAATCAATGCATAGTAAGCCTCCTCTTCAATCCCATTTTTCCAAAAAATATAGCGCGAGGTAGCCTCTAGTTCAGAAGCAGTAATCCCGGGAGTTGTCGACCTCATAGCCTCAAGAATCGCCTCTCCTTGCCTATGAGTGGACCATTCTATTAGCTCGATCTCAGCATCACTCTTGATCTTTCTCATCTCATCGATAATCGGATCAAGATTTTGTAATTCTACGAACGGTGCGAGCTCTTCTAGGTGTGCCATAAACTCGAAGTGGCGACCCGGGCGGTCATCCATTGGGTCTAGCTCGCGATCTGCGAGCGTTCGCCGAGCCATAGATCGTGTCACCTTAAGGTTTTCATAGGCACTCATGGGTGTATAAAAGCTCCGTAAATCGGACTCAATGCCAAGAGCAGCGATATCTTCACGGAGCTCATCTACATGTTTGACATGTTCTAGCCCAGACAGAGATTTGATGAGCTCTTCATCTTGATAAGAGAGCATTTTCCCTTCATTATATTCACGTCGTTCATTTCGATCCTGGACATAGATCGTTGTTTCCTTTGAGGTACCATCAAGAAGTAGATAGGCAAAGGGGGATTCAACGCCTGATAGGTAATAGAACTCATTGTTTTGACGAAATGCCTCAAATCCCATGGGCATGGGCGCCCCTTGAATCAATGCGACTCTCCGGTTCCCGATCGCTTCATAAACCTTTGCTCGACGTTCAGCAAACTCTTGCTTAGTAAAGCGCTCCGTAAATAAAGGACGTTCCTCAACTTCCGTTGATTCATTCCATGTTGATTGAGCCGCGCTGGATACTCCTATCACCCCTAAAAAGACCGTTAAAACTATTCCTTTAATTATCTTATTCCTCCATTTGTAACTGTGCTGCTACTGCCTGCACCTCATCGAGTACCCGAAGAAGGTTTCCACTCCATAACTGTTCAATTTCCTCTTGTGAATACCCACGTTTCACTAGCTCCAAGGTCACATTATAAGTTTCAGAAGCGTCCATCCAACCGTCGACACCTCCACCTCCATCAAAATCGGAGCTTATGCCTACATGTTCGATCCCTATGAGATCAACGAGGTAATCAATGTGGTCCACAAGATCGGACACATTAACCGGAGGGGCGCTTTCTGGGCTAATCGTGGAATCATTTTGAGCTTCACGCCAGGCCAAATGTTTTTCAACATCCACATAACTCCGAAACGCTACGGTCTGAATGACCCCGCCATTTTCTTTTAATGCGAGAAGTTGTTCATCATCCATATTTCGACTCACATCACTCAAAGCTCTTGCTGAAGAGTGTGATGCAATCACAGGTGCTTTGGACAAGCTCATCGTCTGAAGATTGGCTTCTTTGGAAGGGTGAGAGAGATCAATCATCATGCCCAACCGGTTCATTTCCTCGATGACCTCTTTCCCGAATTCACTGACGCCTCCATGGATATATACCCCATCCCGTTCCCCAGTATTTGAGTCACTGAGTTGATTATGGCCATTGTGAGACAAAGACATGTACCGACCGCCTCGATTGTAGAATTCCTCAACCCGTTCAATGTTTGTTGCTACAGGGTATCCGTTTTCAATACCAATCATGATTGCAAGCTTCCCTTCGGCTACAATCGAACGTACATCATCCGATGTTGTGGCAATAGCGACTTGATCCGGAGCATATTCTTCTGCTAAACGGTGGATGGCGTCAAACTTGTCAATGGCATTCGCATAGGCATCCGCATAACCCTGCGACGTCAATTCACCCTGACCTGTGTACACGATAAGCCATGCAACATCGAGTCCACCTTCGATCATTTTAGGAATTGTCACCTGAGTGGGAAGGTCTTGTGTATAGTTTCTATCCGCTGTGAAATTTGCCGTATTGATATCGACATGGGTGTCAAGGGTGATGACTTGTTCATGAATAGTGCGGGCAACATCTTCGATTGTTTCGGAAGTCGTCTGGCACCCAGCCCAAATCAAACTGATGGCGCAAATGGTAAAAAGTTGAGTCGTCTTCATGTGCAAAGGTTTTAAGTATCGTAAAGGTCAACATGGTCTAGTATACATATCCTAGTATATTCAATTTCGAGCTAAACCGAGACGCAAGGTTTTCCCTTGTCCCTTCCATGACCCAACCCACTCTAGGACTCCGGCAAAACGGTGTACAGTTTTCACTTCTTGTTCTGATTAATGCGTTCGTCGGAGGGATGGTAGGCCTCGAGCGAGCGATCCTGCCCGAACTCGCCGAGCAGGAATTTGGTCTTGCAGCCAAAACAGCCATTTTATCATTCATTGCCGTCTTTGGATTGACCAAAGCCTTGAGCAACTACTTTGCAGGAGCTTTTGCCAATAGAGTGGGTCGTAAAAACCTGCTTCTCATAGGATGGGTTGTAGGAGCGCCTGTTCCGCTAATGTTGATGTTTGCCCCTTCGTGGGGGTGGGTACTCGCTGCAAATGTGTTGTTGGGTATTAATCAAGGCTTGGCCTGGAGTAGCACAGTGGTGATGAAAATTGACCTCGTAGGTGAAAAACAGCGAGGGCTGGCCATGGGGTTTAATGAATCAGCAGGCTATCTAGCGGTTGGGGTTGTTGCATTCTTGACGGGGTGGTTGGCCTCGGAGTACGGACTACGCCCGGTTCCTTTCTACCTTGGCATAGGGTTTGTTGTTGCAGGCTTTTTCTCAACGCTTTTATTTGTCAAAGACACGGCAGGCCATGTACAGGCAGAAACGAAATCGTCCACGCGCCCGCTACTCCCAAATATTTTCCGTGAAACCACCTTCAAACACCCAAATCTTGGCTCCATTACACAAGCTGGTCTAATCAACAACCTCAATGATGGGATGATTTGGGGGATCTTTCCGCTTCTATTGGCCTCGAAAGGGTTCTCTATTCAGGAGATTGCCCCCTTGGTTGCCATTTATCCTGCAGTGTGGGGGCTAGGTCAATTGTTTACGGGAGCCGCAGCCGACAAACTACCCAAGAAACAGATCCTATTCTGGGGGATGCTAGGTCAAGCCATTGCAATTGCTGGATTTCCTCTTGCCACGACGTTTGCTTCCATGACGCTGTTGAGCGTGGTCTTGGGGCTTGGCACCGCCGCAGTCTACCCAACATTTCTTGCCGCCATTGCCGATAATACGCACCCTCAACAACGAGCGTCCTCCATTGGGATCTTCCGCTTATGGCGAGATCTTGGCTATGTCTTTGGAGCAGTGCTCACAGGCATCCTGGCCGATGCAATCTCCATGGAGGTAGCTATTTATTCGGTTGCAGGTCTGACCCTTTTCTCCTCAATCTTTATTAAACTGAGGATGAAACCAAATTGAGCTGTGCAGCCGCATGGACCCATGTGCAGCCGTACAGTCAAGCTAAACTCTAATACCTAACGACACGTCTATATATATGGCCCAAATATCATCCAGTATTCCCTCTTTCAAGTCAATAATTGCCGCCATAACATTAAGCGCGTTGTTTGTGATTATTCAGCTCTTCCCATCCGCTGCAATGGCCCAAGAAATGGATGTCCGTGCCAGTCAAACGGCTAAAATCACTCAATATATAGGCGACACCGCAGAGCTTACGTTTACATTTAGCCGCCCTGCGGTAAAAGGGCGAACTGTATGGGGAGAACTAGTTCCTTATGTCTCACCTGAGGACGGTGAAGCCACACCTTGGAGAGCAGGAGCGAACGAAAACACGACTTTTTCCTCCAATCAAGATCTGTTGATAGAGGGCGAACTCTTACCTGCAGGTACGTATGGTATTCATATGTTCCCCTCGGCCAATGAGTGGGTGATTGCCTTCAACAAGGAGTCGAATCAATGGGGAAGTTTTGGGTATAATGCGGACGAAGATGCATTGCGTGTCACTGTCACCCCCTCCGAAGCACCGTTTCAAGAATGGCTGCTCTACGGATTTGATGTCATTACCCCAACAAGTGCAACAGCCTTTTTGCATTGGGACTCACTCAAGGTACCTTTCAACATAGAGCTTACTCAATAGTCAACATCCCATCATATGCCCATTTTCTTTGTCGCCGGAACAGGTCAGCATCAGGGTAAAACCACGACGACTCTTGGTTTAGCGGCTAACCTACAAGCTCAGGGCTATAATGTGGGGTATTGCAAACCCATTGGCCAAAAGCATGTAGAGGTCAATGGTAAAATGGCCGACAAGGATTGTGTGTTGTTTGAAAAGCTCCTCGATTTTGAGCTGGAGCCCAAGGTGCATAGTCCGGTCATTTTGGCGTCTGGAGTCACGAAGCAGTACCTACAAGATCCTTCGGGTTTCGACTTCAAAGAGGATATACTCCATGCAGCAAAACACCTGCAATCTGTCCATGATGTGGTAATCTTTGAAGGGACGGGTCACGTAGGTGTGGGTAGTGTCGTCGACCTCTCCAACGCCGAAGTCGCCAGAGTACTTGGCTCAAGAGCCATTCTTGTCGTGGAAGGAGGTGTAGGCAACACGCTTGATCAAATCACCCTCAATCTCGCACTTTTCGAAAAAGCAGGAGTACCTGTCCATGGGGTCATTATTAACAAGGTGAAGCAGGAAAAAATGGAGGAGATTCAAGCCATTCTTGGGCCCCGTCTCAAACATTTGGGCGTCCCAGTGCTAGGCTACATTCCGTATGACCCCACATTATCGTACCCAATTCTATATACGGTTCAGGATGCAATACGAGGTCAATGTTTGTTGCACCCAGAAGGCTTACTAAACAAGGTGCAAGATTATCTTGCTGGATCATTGATTGATATCGATTTGGTCGATCATTTGGATGGCATTCTTCTGGTTGTGAATCCACATCGTTTCAAAGAGTCTCTCGAACTAATGATTGAAAAAAGCCAAGAGCTTGAACTGGAGCGCGTACCAATAGCGGGTATTGTGGTGACAGGCGATGGTCGCGACGGGATTCAATACACCCCCGATGAATTTGACCACCCCTACATCACCAACAATCGCATTCCCATCCTGGCGACACGATATGAAACCTACGATGCTGTTGTGATGATTAGCCGAATTGAGGTCAAGATTAATACAAACACACAGTGGAAAGTGAATCGAGCCATTGAGTTGTTCAAAAACCATATCCCCATTGAGCAATTTAAGGATGTGTAAATGCAACATGGTTCATAAAACCCGATAGAGACTCTATTTCATGGATAAACCTTCATGGATAAATCACTCAAGCCCCTAGACACAATGAATTCAAACTTTTCGGTTGTCTTTTGGACTGCCTTACTGACCTTCACAGCCATTTGGCACTCTAGCGCAGCCCAATCATCCCATTTTCCTGCCTTTGAGCGCCTTTCTGAACCCCTCCAGACAGAGCTTCAAACCTTTCATCTTGACACACTCAGTGATGCCATTGAGCTCCCGTGGGGGATTGCGTTTTTGCCTAATGGCCAAACCCTTTTGACAGAGCGCGACGGCAGGATTCAACTCTATCGTAATGGGATTATGGACCCAGAGCCTGTGCAAGGTGTTCCTGAAGTGTATGCTGTAGGCCAAGGTGGATTGCTTGATATTGAACCTCATCCTAATGTTGAGGACAATGGCTGGATCTACATTAGCTACTCCAAACCGGGTCGTGGTGGAGGTCACACCGCGTTAATGCGTGCACGATTGGATGCCGCAAGCATGCCAGCTACGTTGATTGATCAAGAAGAGATCTTTGCGGCAGACCCTCCAACCCGGGGTCGTGTTCACTTTGCAGGACGCATAGAGTTTGATGAGGAGAGCTTCGTGTATCTATCCATCGGCGATCGGGGGCGAATGGAACAATCTCAAGACATCAGTAATGCGGCAGGGAATGTTTATCGATTTCATGACGATGGACGAATTCCTCAGGACAACCCATTTGTGGACAACCCAGAGGCCATAGCTTCTATTTATAGCTATGGTCATCGCAACCCTCAAGGCATGGCGATGCACCCTGGAACAGGTGCAATCTGGACGCACGAGCACGGGCCCAAGGGGGGTGATGAAATCAACATTATTCGCAAAGGGGCTAATTATGGATGGCCTGTTGTGACCTATGGCATCGATTATGATAATTCCATTATCTCGACGGAAACAGAGCGGGAGGGCATGGAACCTCCACTCCACTATTGGGATCCATCGATTGCGCCATCAGGGATGGAATTTATTCAAGGGGATCGATATGAAGGGTGGTCTGGAGCGCTAATGGTAGGAGCACTCAAGTATCAGATGCTGGTGCGTGTTGAGCTTGAAGGGGAACAATTTGTGTCTGAGGAGCGTTTTTTGGAGGGAATAGGGCGCATTCGTGAGCTTGAAATGGGTCCAGATGGATACTTATATGTCTTAGCAGAAGGGCCAAGTTATCTCATGAGGCTTGTGCCGGCGACTGAGAATGCCACTGCCACAGCCACTGCCACTGCCACAAAATGACCCAGCTGTAAAAACCGAGTAAACATATGATGTCAGAAGTGTACGCAATCGAAGGGATGACCTGTAATGGGTGCGTGGCAAAGGTTCAACAACAATTTGACGAAGACCACCGGTTTGCCAGTGCCAAGGTAAGCGTAGAGCCCTCGCAGGTTTTGGTGCAGTACGAAGGGGAACCCCTGGATATTTCTGAGGTTGCAAGCCTCGTTGCAAAGGCCGGACCCTACTCCGTTTTAGACAATCCATCACTTGTTTCGCCCAATGAGGCGACAACTTCCACGGCGCCATCAGAAGCTGGATTAAACAACCTAGAGCAAAGTAGGGGATTCTTTGAGACCTATAAGCCGCTATTGTTGATTGTTGGATTCATTGCACTCACCAGCACAATGGTTCAGGTCGAACCGACGCAGCCTTTGGGTGGACTCTCCAATATAGATCCCATGCTGTGGATGCGTCATTTTATGGCAGGCTTCTTCCTAGCGTTCTCGTTTTTTAAGCTGCTTAATATTTCTGGATTTGCCTCATCCTATCGAATGTATGACTGGGTAGCACGTAAATTCCCAGTATGGGGCTTCATCTATCCCTTCGTTGAATTAGCTCTTGGGCTCCTGTATCTAACAAACGCTGCGCCACTCTTTACGAATTGGGCAACGGTCATTGTCCTTGGCGTAAGTAGCTTGGGGGTTATTGAGAGCAACCTCAACAAGAAGAAGATCCAATGTGCATGCCTTGGCGATGTGTTTGACCTACCTATGAGCATTGTGACAATCGTGGAAGACGTCACAATGGTGGCGATGGCAGGAGTGATGCTTCTACTAATATAATATATGTGCACATATGTAATTTATGCTTGAAAGAAGTCATTAGCAAGCGCCCAATAGACATGTGTGTATTATATGTAAATTTTTGGTATAAATGCGTCTTAAATGGCTCTAATGAGTCATCCAAAAGCCAAGGTGTACATATAATAAAATGGCCGGCAAACAGTTCAATGAATGCCGGCCCTCTTTCTGCTTGTTCAAAATTCTATAGGGATGTGCAGATCTAAACGTTGCTCGCTGCACTTGCAATTAAGCACGCGTGGAAGCGCTTCCAACTTCCTAGAAACAGATTATCTATAAACCCACATTTAAAATCAAGTGAGTCTAGAGTCTTTCTTAATTGTCTTGGTTGGGGGGAGTGACTTGTTGCACATCCCCACCACTTGTCGAGGTTTCCTCGGTAGCAACGCTTGAGGTATTCTCTTGAGCAGGCATCGGTAACGCTTGTGAACCAGTGCCTTGTGTGACAGGGACACCTGAAGATTGCACGGCGCTTTGGGTGGCTTGCCCACCGCGATCAATCGCAAAGTTTGCAAGTACACACAACCCAAGAAATACACTGGCAAGGACTGTTGTGCTCTTACTCAATAAATCTGCAGTTCTGCGAGCGCCCATTCCACCACCACCGGTCATGCCGGCAGCTAATCCACCACTCAACCCTTGTTTCTGACCTGGCTGAAGAAGGACCACAATAATCAATAACACGCAGACGAGGACGATGACCCCGAGAATAATACCGTATAACATAGTTTGACACCAATCTTTTATGAACAGATAAAAATAACGGTTTCTGCCGAAATCTCAGGCTTTTTTTTGGTAATTTTCTACTTGTATGAATATGGATTCGATTACCGAACAAGTTCCAGCCTTCTTTCGTGATGTATTCTCAGAGGGCAACGTGACGCTTCAGCTGATCGAAACGTTTGCTGTGATTGTCATTTTTTGGCTTTTGCGTAATGTTATTGTGCGTTTTTTATCCAACAGAGTGCACGATACAGCTGAACGTTATAGATGGCGCAAGAATCTTGGGACCATACTTACATTTCTGACATTTGTCTTCATCGTCCAAATATGGTTTGATGGGATTGGATCTCTGGCAACATTCTTTGGACTCTTGTCCGCAGGCTTGGCCATTGCGCTTCGGGATCCAGTAAGTGACTTTGCTGGGTGGCTTTTTTTAGTCACCCAACGAACATTTACAGTGGGAGATCGTATACAAGTTGGGAATGTAAAAGGAGACGTGATTGATATTCGGATGATGAAGTTTACCCTTCTCGAAATCGGTAACTGGGTAGAAGCAGATCAAAGCACTGGACGTGTGATCCACATTCCAAACCAGAGAGTATTTCGGGAAAATATCTTCAACTACACCTCTGATTTCGAGTTTATTTGGAATGAAATCGCGGTTGTTGTCACCTTCGAAAGTGACTGGAAAAAAGCGAAAGCCTTGCTGCAAGAGGTTGTAGATAAGCTCATGGCAGATTTTAAGCCTACTGCAGAAAAGGAGTTGCGTCGTGCATCCAATTTATATCTCATACATTTTACACATTTAACACCCATTGTCTACACAGACGTGACAGACTTTGGGGTTCGGCTGACGGTTCGATATTTGTCTGCCCCAAGAAAACGCCGCAAGATGGCGGAAGATTTTTGGGAGGAGATTTTAGATCGATTCAATGCCGATCCAACCTTAGACTTCGCATATCCAACCACCCGTTTTTATACGTTGAATGAAGCCCCTCCAGAATTTATGTCTGCTAGCTCTCAAGGAGCTGGGATGAAGGGTACCTCAACTTCTGACAACGGGGGTGGAGCGCGAGCAAACCCACTTTAATCGTGTCATATACTACATTTCGATTTAAAGCCCCCATATTAAAAGGGCTAGCTGATGTACAACTCAGCGAACCAACACCAGAACTCAAAGAAGTTTTAAAACGTTGCTCTACTGGCCAAGATCTTATCCTGGCATCTACTCAAAAAGACCATGCTGAGAAAGGCCCCTTCATCTGGACGATGAATGAGCTTTCCAAAACCACCCTTGGTTATGGAACTCGCATACTCGTCCTTTGCAATGATGAACCACGTGTCAAAAGGGTCGTGACGTTCTTGCGGAAATTAGGAGAACAAATTGCGTTTGACGCAGAGGCTATTACGGCGGACATGGAAGCGCAAAAAGTGTCCAACATTATCGGCAAGGCGCCTCATGCAATTGTTGGAACGCCCACTGTGCTCAAAGAAGCATTGGAGGCCAATAGAGCTCTTTTGCGTGACATAAATCTTCTCTACATGATGGGTGCTCACAAAATGGAGGCGCTTGAGGATGTAAAGGCTGTGTTTCCTCGGGTTATTTCTCCAAAACAGCGTGTTGTTCAGTTTGGTAAAAAAGCCACGATGGCGCTTCGGCATGAAGTGCTGACTTGGGTAAGGGATCCACACCATGTAGGAATCGATCCACCCATTGCAGGTCTTGAACCCGTCGTACCACCTAGTCCAACAGCAAAAGAAGAGCCCACATCGAGCGCCAAGGAGAGAAAAAAAGAGTCTGTGAACGAGGATTTGGTAGCACCGAAAGATTCAACGGCGCCAGAAGCGTCTTCGGATGCGCCAAAACCGGACACGCCCAAAACAGACACGCCAAAACCTGGCACGCCCAAGCCAGCCGACACTGCAACGGCGCCAGAGACACCATCCGAAACGATTTCATCAACAGAGGCACACAAAGAAGTATCTAGCAGCCCAAAGGACAACACGCAACTTTTAGAAACGATTACCCCGTTACTGAAGCGCGCTATGATTCCAAATGACCTTCCTTTGGCCACAGTGGTTAAACGACTTAAGGAATCTACCTCCCAACGGGCAGTGGTGATTTGTCAAGGGCCTGCGGGGGCAGATGCACTGTTTAAAGAGCTCCGAGAAGCCGATTTAGGTGTCATCTCAGTTCATTCCAAGCTTCGACGTTCTACCTATGATTATCGGATTAATCGGTTTCAATCAGGAGATGTAAATATTGCGATCATTGGAGGGCGCCTCAAATCACAGGAACCGCTCAAGCAAGTATCACGAGTCTTGTACACGCTGCTACCGCGCTCACAAGATACATTTTTGCATGATATGAGCTTGGTGCAGTGGTCGGACACTCCACAAGAAGCGTTATTCCTAGTACAGGAGAAGGACAAAGAGTCTTTTGAGACGTTCAAAAAAGAGTCAGGCCTAGATTGCACCCCACTTGTACTTGACGGGCTCAGCGACTTACAGCCAGTCGAATTGCTTGATCGACGCAAAGAGAAACGCTCAAACGAACGCTCCTCATCTTCATCGAAATCAGCAAAGGAGGGCGCGGGAGAAAAGAGATCCAAAGGATCGAAGTCTAATCGCACTACAAAAGGTGGACGAGGATCGAGCAAGACACAGGGAAGTCAGTCACATGGGGAACGGTTGCAAGGCAACCAATCCAAAGGCGATTCATCCCAGAAAGGATCACAGAACCGTGGTAAAGGCGGGCCAAAGTCCAAACAAAACCAAGGCAAGGGACGCGGAAAACGTGCCCCAGAGAAACCGAAAACTCCGTATGGATTGCCACGAGCCAATTTTGACCAACTCGACGGTGGCAAAGAGGGAACTAAACCCTCAGGGGGCCTCTTCGGAGCGATTAAAAAGATCTTTGGGAGCTAGTGCAGCTAAGCTGGCTATTCCCTCACGACGAGTCGAAGGGCTCAGAAAATTAAGCTGGCTGAGCCTC
>CEOK01022785.1_pt1 | contig 13946 bp, 8 predicted proteins | sample 427001 | NCBI WGS metagenome assembly CEOK01 (sample SAMEA2591108, study PRJEB7988) | marine metagenome | isolation source: saline water (ENVO:00002010), including | reverse complement strand
GGAGCCTGGGAAATTGTATTAAAAATGAAAAATCGTTGTTGACCTGCCGGTGATCCTGACACTAAGATTTCGAGTTGTTCTGAGGATTGGTAGACAACTCTATCTGTGATTCCACCTAAGACCGTTAGAGGCTCGGGTACCGTAGTGGTTGCACGAATGGGGCTATCCTTGTCTGGAACATCAATGGTGAGTTGATATGTGGCTGTTGCTTTGATTTTTTGTGTGGTATCAGTGGGAGCATAGATGCCACTCGAATCAATCTGTTGATAGGTCATGAGTTGACCCGCATCGCTAGATTCAATAATGACGGTCGCTCCATCGACACGTTGGTCACGCAACGTAAAGGGATCAAAGAGCTCTCCCGATGTAGTGAGTGTCACTGTAGGGAACATCTGACCTTCCACGAGATAGGCTTCAACAATGTACTCTTGCTGGTAGCTGTCTTGTTCATACGGCGAGCAACTCCACAGCACAACGATAGATAATAGAGAGGTGATGGAGAGTAGGGTAAAGCGTCTATTCATTGTTGATCTCATCTTAAAACGTCAATGTGTAAGAGAATGCAGGCAGAATTGGCAACAAAGGCACCGTGGTCTGTTTTACTGGGTTTTTGTCAAAATCATATTGATAAAACCACACGTTACGCCGTGAGTACGCATTAATCACCTGGATCTGGAATTCTGAGTCGGCTAGGTCAAAAAATCGCCCTTGTCGAGAAAATGAGAGATCTAAGCGGTGATTGGCTGGCAACCTCGAAGCATTGACCTTGCCAACGAGTAAGACATCATTCTCCTCGTTACTCCATGGCTGACTTGGAAATTGTGTACGACCTAATGGTTCTGTGTAGGCTTGCCCTGTGCCATAACTGAAGACCGCGTTGGCTGTCCATCTGTCAGTAAGTCGATAGGTTGCAACGATGTTGGCGTCATGTGTACGATCATATTTCGGAGGGTAAAATCGAGGACGGGTAGAGCCAATCGCTGCATTAAAGCCTGGGAACTTGCGTCGTGTCACACCGTACGTGTAGCCGACAAAGCCCGTTAAACGGCCCGCTTGTCGTTCCAAAAAGACCTCAATTCCGTACGCAAACCCCTCACCAAATCGAAAGAGATCCTCATAATCTAATCCCGCTGCATCCGGTAAAAAGGGATCCAGTTCGAATAAATTGTTCATGGTCCTTGCATACAACTCTATATCAAAGCCATACCCTTGAAAAGGTTCGGTTTTTACCCCCAGTATCCATTGGTCTCCGTAGGCAGGAGGGACACCATCATCGACAGTAAGCCATGTGTCAAAGCCCGAAAAGGCTTCATTTGAGATAAGGGTTAAGAACTGAGAGTAACGACCATACGCAGCTTGTAATCGAATGGTTGGAGTGGGGCGAAACTCAAGACTTAAGCGTGGTTCTGGCTCGATATAGTTCCCTTCCGAAAATGCATTAACCCGAATCCCAGCACGTGCTACCCACTGGTCATTTGGCCTCCATTCATCCTGAAAATAAACCGATGCGTAGTTGGCTTGAATACGATTGCGAAATGTTTCTTCACCATCAAATCGGTTTCGAAGTTTGAGAATCATGTTTCCAGCCCAAAGCCCCATCTTAAAATCATGGGTTGGGCTAGGCTGATGCTCTGCATCGAACTTGATGGAAACATCTGAGATTTCATTGCGTTGGCTAAAAGGGGTTCCAGCAATGGTGAAGGTAGGTTTATTTTGATATGTCGATCCTGTGAAGGTGAGTGTTGCGAACCAATTTTTGGGGAGAATTCGCTTCCATGAAGAGCTAAGTGTGCGGTTCCCATAATTGAGTCGAATATCCGCATCGTCGGCAAAGGGGAGGGCAACCACATCAGAACCTGAGTAAAAGGCTACCGATAACTGGTCATTTTCTGACACGCTTTGAGTAACCTTTCCGTTGATGTCATAAAAATAAAAGGTGGAGGGAATGGCATCTACGCTTTGTCGCAGGGCAGCAAGCAGCGGCTCCAACGTCGAGCGACGCACCGCAAACATGTAGGAGCCGTCCCCCACAGGCCCTTCGATATAGGCTCTGGATGCAAGAAGCCCAATGCTTAGGCCTCCTGTCCGTTTGTTTCGGTTACCATCTTTGTTGTAGACACTTAGCACAGATCCAAGACGCCCACCGTATTCAGCTGGGTATCCACCTTTGAAAAGACGAATATCTTTGACCGCATCGGGGTTAAATGTCGAAAAGAATCCAAAGAAATGTGAGGGATTGTACACAGTGGTTTCGTCCAACAAAATGAGTGTCTGATCTGGACCTCCACCTCGTATATATAGTCCACTAGAGTAATCTGAGGCGGCTTTGACTCCAGGAAGAAGTTGTACACTTCGAAACACATCGGGCTCAAACACAGCGGGAAGCTTCTTGATTTGTTCTGTTTTGAGTTGAGCAACACCAATATTTTTTAATGCTTCTTTGTCACGCTGAGATTCAACAACAACTTCCTCAAGGGTTAGATTCTCAGGAGGTAAGTCAAAATCTAGGCGAATGGTTGATTCACTATCAAGATCGACCTCTTTTTCAATCGTATTATAGCCAATGAAACGTGCTTGGAGGATTTGAACTCCAGTCATCTGTGTGGTTAAGGAGTAATATCCAGAGCCATTCGTTGTAACCCCCTTTGTGGTCCCTTTAATTGAGACAGTCGCCAAGAGGAGCGTTTCACCTGTTTCTGCATCACGAACGTACCCTTGGAGGGTCGTTTGCTGCTCCTCAGCTCGATTCGATGATTGTTGAGCCCATGCCTCTGGCCATCCCAGCAATACACTCCACAAGAGGACGCTTACATAGAAACCTTTACGCCAAGGACTAAGGATAGAGGCTGTGGCGTAGCGAAGGATATAATTCATAAGAATGAGCAGTCAGAATGAAACTTTTTGTGTACGTTTGTACGTAGAAAGAGAAGGTTTAGATGCATTAATGATTTGCCCTTGTTGCTAGTTATGAAACTAGCCTCGATTCAACACGAATTCATAACATTGAAATGTCTAAAATCATTGCGCTGATAGCTGGTTTTTTGGTGATGTCGATTCAACCTTCCCTTGCCCAAGAGGATTCTGGGGATGAATTTGTTAACAATGAAATGACAACTCAAGAATCACTGAAAGCTCCAGAAGACACGATTTCTTCAAATGGAGAGGATCAAGGGATTCCCTCTAAAGCAACATGGGTATTGGTTGAAGGGATGATTGATAATGGTCTTGTGCACTACATTGATCGCGCACTTGCTCAGGCAGAGGAAAGAGGTGATGACGTGATTGTATTTGAGCTTGATACGTTTGGTGGACTGGTTGATGCCGCTGACAAAATCCGCCAATCTATCTTAGATGCAGATATTCGCACGATTGCGTTTATCAACAAGAATGCAGCCTCTGCAGGTGCTCTGATTTCTTATGCTTGCGATGAAATCGTGATGGCAGAAGGAGCTTCTATTGGTGCAGCAACAGTGGTAGAAGGGCAATCTGGTGAAAAGGCTTCCGAAAAAATGCAGAGCTATTTTCGAGGTATCATGCGATCAACTGCAGAAGCAAACGGTCGAGACCCTCGAATTGCAGAGGCAATGGTGGATGAATCAATTGAAGTTGAAGGGATTATTGAGGAGGGTAAGCTTTTGACCCTTAGCGCTTCAGAAGCGCTTGAATATGGTGTTGCAGATGATGTTGTTGATAATAAAACCGGGATGTTAGCGAAGCTTTCGATTGAAGAAGAGGCGATTGTGGAAACATCGGAGTCTTGGGAAGAAGCTACCCTACGATTCATTGCCAATCCGGTGGTGAGTGGGATTTTAATGCTCATGATGATGTCTGGACTCTATTTTGAGTTTCAAACACCTGGCTTTGGATTTGGTGGAGCTGCCGCCGCTGTGGGTGCAGCAATGTTCTTTGCCCCGCTCTACATCATGGGTTTGGCTGAGGCTTGGGAAATCCTCTTATTTGCTTTAGGGGTGATTTTACTCATTGTCGAGATCTTTGTAATCCCTGGATTTGGAGTGCCCGGAATCATTGGCCTTTTGTTGGTTGTGTTTTCGTTAGGTGCATCACTTATCGGTAATGTTGGGTTAAGTTTCCCAGAGCAAACGGAGGTGACGCGCGCTGTATGGACCATGGCGATTACCCTGTCAGCATCCTTTGGAGCCATTGCGATGTTTGCTCGAGCAATGCCAGAACGTCGAGCGTTTGGCTTGCTGGTATTAAAAGACAAGCTCACTGAGACGGATGCATCCTCTGATGAAGCCGAATACAAACTCCTATTGGGTCAAGAAGGTGTGGCCAAAAGCCCATTGAGACCCTCTGGTGTTGTGGACTTTAGCGGTCGTCGGTTAGATGTCCAAACATTGGGCGATTTTATCGAATCCGGGGAGACCGTTGTTGTAAAACAAGTCAATGGACACCGGGTACTTGTCGAAAGAAAAGGGTAGTTTTATTCGTTGTAATGTTGAACACTCAACACTCTATTTATCACGTAGGAAGCCCCTACACCAACTCAATGTAACTCTATGGATTTCTTCGGATTGCCTTCTGCTTTAATCGTCTTGGTCGCCGTTCTCGTCGTCCTCATTTTATTCTTCTATTATATCCCCCTAGGACTCTGGGTGACGGCGTTCTTCTCGGGAGTTAAGGTGAATATATTCGGTGACCTTGTGGGAATGAGACTACGCAAGGTTCCTCCAGGACCCATTGTGAAAGCGCAAATTACAGCCAGTAAAGCTGGACTTGCTCTTGATATTGGACGTTTAGAGGCGCATTTCCTAGCGGGAGGGTCAGTATTTAAAGTGATTCAAGCTCTTATCTCTGCTGATAAGGCAAATTTAGGACTTACGTTTGAACGTGCTGCAGCTATTGATCTTGCAGGTCGAGATGTATTTGAAGCTGTCCAAATATCTGTAAATCCAAAAGTGATCAATACTCCCAAGATCTCAGCTGTGGCAAGTGACGGGATTATAGTTAAAGTTACCGCAAGGGTGACTGTTCGTGCCAACCTAGACCGTTTAGTAGGCGGGGCAACCGAAGAGACAATTTTGGCCCGTGTTGGTGAGGGGATTGTAACCACGGTTGGTTCAGCAGAAACACACAAAGATGTACTAGAGAATCCAGATAATATCTCCAAAACGGTCCTGGGAAAAGGTTTAGATAGTGGTACGGCCTTTGAGATTCTCTCGATTGATATTGCTGATATTGATGTTGGAGACAACATTGGAGCCAAGCTTCAAACAGAACAAGCCGAAGCTGATCTTAAAGTTGCTCGTGCTAAGGCAGAAGAGAGACGTGCCATGGCTGTGGCTCTAGAGCAGGAGAATAAAGCCCGGATTGAAGAAATGCGTGCGAAAGTGGTTGAGAACGAAGCTGAAGTCCCTAAGGCGATTGCAGAAGCGTTTCGGACCGGCAATTTAGGCGTCATGGATTATTACAACCTTCGTAATGTGCAAGCGGATACAGATATGAGATCTCGAATTGCAGGAGAGGAGGGGTCATCATCAGAAGATAATACAGATGGAAACAATCAAGGCGCTTAAAAAACGTTATATTTAAGGTCGTTCTTTACATACTGGGGGTGTCACGGATTCGACGGAGCTCGTCAAATCTCAAGTTGCATGTCGAGACTGTCCAATGGTTCTCGTAAATCAACCATTATGGAAACAGTAATTGGCAACGATTACAACTACAGCTTAGCTGCCTAAACGCGCTTTGCCGTCCACTCGCTGACTTGTCTATGGGTCTCGACTTGGATGTCAACTCTACATAGTCTAGCCAATGACGGTGTCTTGACGTCGGAGGCGAATCCTTTCAAGACTGGCAAGTGGAAGCCTGTTAACGGGCACTCCCACTTGTAAGATTCAATACGTTAACTACACATGTAGACGCTTGGTGGTTTACGGTTTCGGACCGGGGTTCGACTCCCCGCACCTCCACAATTTAGTGCCAGCAGCTACACAATTCTGTGCCGGCACCTCCACATTCATCGAAGTGATTAAAACTCAAAGGTCACCTTTGTTCCCACAAATCGTCTAGGACCCGCCACTAGTGTAGGTAGCCCTACAGCGGCACCAGTGTTTCCTGCATCAATCAGATAAGTCTCATCAAATAAATTATTGGCAAAGAAGGAGAAGGTCACCCCTGATTCTTTGAGCGTTAAGGCTGCCGTAAGATTTGCAAGATTATAACCGTCTTCCTCAAGCGCAAAAGTTTGCCCTAATTCATTCATAAACATTCTTGCATTATTGTCATCAAAGTAATGCTGAGACTTAAATGTGACGTTTGGATTGAGCACAAACTGAGCCTTCTCAAAGTCAGCAAAGAATCGTAACCCTACGGCTCCAGAATGCTCTGGGGTCAAACGAAATGTATTCCCAGCATAGGCCTGTGGTTGTCCGTCACTATCCTCATCATCAAATGTTGCATCCATGTAGGCATAATTACCATAGACCGACATAAAGGGTGCAACGAGTGCACGAAGCTCTGTTTCAAACCCAACCGCAGAAGCTGCTCCTGCATCTGTCACTTCAAAAAGGAGTCCATCGGGTAGATCCGTAATGAAATTGGTCCATTCATAAGCAAAAACACTCGCATTAAATTCTAACCGACTGTCCAGTGCAAAGGCTTTAAGCCCAGCTTCATAACTCAAAACGTTTTCATCGTCCAAGGTTTCCGCTACCCCTTGCCCATTAAATTGAATAATGTAAGGACGGCGTCCTGTCGACACTGTTCCATAGAGACTAAAAGCATCACTAGGTTTGATTTTGAGTGTCGCACGGTACAGTGAGGCATTAAAATCATCAGAGGCATAGAGTGGAGCGACAGTCGGAACAGGAAATTGCACTCGGCCTGTAGGACTAAGTACAGAAGCATCTTTGGCTTGTGGAAGCGGACGATGATACATTGTTTCGAGTGACTCCCACGTTTGACGATACCCCGCACCTAGAACTAGATAATCAGTAAGATCAATTTCAATGTCTGCGAATAGATCAAATGAAGAGTTGTCGGCACCATCAGTAAAGTCTTCTTCAACCGCAGTGTTTAAGAAAATAAATCCGCCTGTTACCGGATTAACTACAGGACCTGCAGGTCCAAGTAGAGCACATTGCTCAGGCGATGGGAAACAAAAGCTGTAATTAGGTTGTCCACCTGCGACTACCCCTAGACCCTGAACCGCGGCAAAATTGCTTCGATCATCTGTAAATAGCGTGTAGCTTGATTCACCCTGATCGGCAAAATAGTTCGCTCCAGCGGCTAGGCTCACTCGGTCTGATGTGTAATTGAAGCGTAACTCCTGAGAAAACTGAGAATATTCTGAAGAGCCACCAATCAAAAGTAATTTGGCTAAAGTTCCGTCTGCATCAAACACTTCACCTCCCGTTAGCTGGCGAAAACCCGTATTTGAGGTTAATGAAACGTTATCTGATAAATCAGCAGTGACGTTAAGGGTTAACCCAAAGACATCACGGAAAGCACGCAGATCTTCACCTGATTCCAAAGCCGCCGGATCACTGGCCTCTAACGTACCACCTGTGGGAGCATAAACGCCGCTCTTAAATGATGTCCCAGGTGTGTCATCTTTTTGATAATTAAGAATGAAATCTGCCACGATATTATCTGTGGGGATATAACGATAACTCACTCTTGCGGCAAAGGTATTTTTCCCCTGCAAATCCCCTCCACCAAGATTTTCGATATAGCCATCTCGTTGGTTGTAGACAATAGAGGCACGACCGAAGAGTTTATCTTCGATTAGAGGGGCATTAAATGTCGCTTGGACATATTCTTGTCCGTAATTTCCCAAACCAAGTGTAACATTTCCACCCGTACGAGCGGTTGGTTTCTTCGTCACAATCTGGATAGCTCCAATTTGTGCAGCACGGCCAAATAGCGTGCCATGAGGCCCTTTAACGATTTCTACTCTATCAATATCAAAAAACTCTACGTATGCACTAATCGCTTTGGAGATTGAGATATTGTCCTGAAAGACTGACACGCGATTTTCGACTGCTAAGCTTGAGTTGTCAGAGGTTATCCCACGAATCACATAACTTGGCAAAATGACCACTTGCTCTTGAACCTGGACACCTGGCACGTAGTCTGAAAGGGAGGCAAAGGATTCAAGATTGGCCTCACTGATAAATTCAGCCGACACATTACTTACCGCTACAGGGACGTCGATATTGCTTTGAGCACGCTTTTGTATCGTCACCACAACTTCACGCAACTCAAGGTCATTTACTTCCAAAACAATGGTGACCGACTGATCTGCTTCCAAACGGATAGGCTCATCATAAGTCTCATATCCCACATAGGATACCGTTAATTGGTAAGCACCAGGATTCACGGATAGACGGAATAGACCGTTTTGATCTGCCGATGCTCCAGCGACGAAGTCACCAGACGATGTTTCAAGAAGAACCGTGGCGCCAATCAGGGATTCATCAGACTCGGAAAGAATGCGACCAGAGAGTGAAACACTTTGGGCAAACGTTGTGGTGGCTAGAACAAAATAGAGAGCGAGTGAGAGGAGGGTTTTCATAGTATGTGAAATAGAGTAAGTAGTGAGCGTGTTTTTGTGAGTTCAGTTCTCCATCCTGAACAGGTCTTTGTGACTGTTTTATTGAAGTCGTTTTATTCTTCTTTTGTGATCTCTTCAATGGCGTCTTCTGGATCAAAGGCAAACGTTCCAGACCCAAGTGCACTTGTTGGTTGATCCCACGATGGTTTCCATCCAAGTGTAACATGAGAGTCTCCATTGCGGTCAAAGTCATTCATTAATACGTTGAGCCTAAAGGTGCCGTCTCCTTCGGTCATTCGACGCATAATCGCTTTCAGAGGCATCTCAAACTCTGCAGTATATCCTGTGGATGTGCGTTTCAATGCTCCTGACATGTATTTGCCGATGATGGACTGGTAAGCGAGCTCATTGACTTGGTCATCTGATGGTGTGATGAGCAGTGGGAACCAGTCTTCGAAGACTTTTTCTTGATCCAAATTGTTTTGAGAGCTTCGGCCAAAAGGATTTGCATCGACAATCACACCAATACCATCTTGGTTAAGAGGATTTCCCCCAGGGACATAGTATTCGTCATCTGTCACATCTACAGCAACGACTAGTTTCCCCCGTTTCATAGACACATCAAAACGAAAGCCATCTGCAGGATCTACAGGTGTCTGCGATGTCATGTCGAGTGCATAAGCACTGGAGTATCGCAGTTGACCCCACTCTGACAAATCTCCATCCACTTTGACGCGACGATCGGTGTCTGCTAGAGTATGAAAAAACTGTGGTTGCAGCGTAACGATTTGCTCTGTTTCAAGGTCTGGATACCCATCAAACGCATAACGGTATGCTGCTTTGACTTGAATGGGATCAGCATGATCTACAGAGATGTCTTGCATCACAACGGAATTGGGTTCTAAATCAAGTGGAATTGTCTGTGTGATCGTGGTTCCCGTCGCATCCATGACATGAAGGTCTGCCTTCATGGGTGAATTACTGTAATTTTGAATTTTGGCTGTGTATTCTTGCTGGGTCACATTTGGATTAAAACCAGGTTGTATTGTCATGGCAACCTCTGAAGAGACCATATTGACCATATTTGCGAGGTCTTCTGTCCGAATATCATCATCAAAAATTCCATCTAGGAGGAGGTTTGCAACAACTGGACCATTATCGGTCATTGTAACCCACACAATGTGATCAAACTCTCCAAATAAGGGTCCTCGCATGCGGCTTCCGCCTCCTGTAGTGGCAAGAGTGTAGTAGTTTGCATTATTACGCTCACGTTTCACATAATTGTGATAATGCCCCGCAAATACGGTGTGATCACGATCTGCTAGAAGGGCTTCAACGTCCCACCAACGGCGAGGGTTTTCATAGATCCACATCGGTTGGTGTGTAAAGACCATTGTCCAACGTACATCAGGATGCATTTCAAGGACTCTTTTGATGTATTCATACTGCTCGTCTTCGATTCCACCACCGCCAGATCCTTGAATAGCCTCTTCGCTGTTGAGTGCAAGAAAAAGGACATCATTGTATAAGAAATGATAGTAGGTCCGTCCAAAACGTTCTTCCCAAATCTCTTCCATGACTTCATTCGTGATATCGTGATTTCCTGGGACATAGAAGAAAGGGGCTTCTAGTTGCTCGATAAACCCGATAAACTCATCCCATTCACGATTGAGCTGGTCGACATCTTCCGTGTACCCTTCAATGAGATCACCTACACTCATGACAAACTCAGGCTTCAGCAGATTCAATTTCTCAATACCAACTGAGAAAATACCTGGACGCTCTCCACCCGTGCGATCTGTAACGATAGCGAACTGAAAATTTTTCGCTTGATTATAGAAGTCGAGATGATTCCACGGATTTTGAGATGTCGTACCCTTAGAAACTTTAAAGTAGGGCGTGACTGTATCGACTTGTGTTCTGAACTTTACAAAATGTTCATGCTCCTCATGAGATTCTGTCGTTTGAGCAACCGTTGGAACTGTAAAAAGAAAAGGAAGAAAAAGGAGTGAGGAAACTTTCATAGCAGGACTTTGACACATGCTGGGACACATATTGGGTAAAAGCTTAAAGTATCTCCTGTATGTTAACCCAGCGTTACCCCATGTTATCCTTTACACAAAGTTCATATGCCTCTAGCACAGACTCCGTGGTCTGAGAGGCAAGGTGATGGTAGCCCTCTTGTTGTCTGACGATCCTTCGTGCATTGGCAGGGGTGAAGGGGCAAACTACCAAATCAAGTGCAGGGATGTCACCACTACTGTCGCCTATGTAAGCGATTTGTGACAACGGTGTTTGAAACGCATTTGCCAAAAGTCGTAAGCCTAAGCCCTTATTATTTCCACCGAGTAGTACGTTGATAGAGACATCGGTTGTATGGATCTCTAGATGAGTCAGGGCATGTTTCTTTAGATACAGCTCAGTTTCTTTCTCCACAATGTCGACTAGCTCAGGATTATGACACACAAGCCCAGCATCTAGAATCTTTGCAAACTCAATCGACATCTCAGGATATCTCGGCACCACATCTTGGAGAAACCACTCCTTTACCTGATGTATATCTCGAATTCCTGGGTGCTGTGAAAGTGACGAAAAGTTATCAAGCTCATAGTCCCCTGTAGCGGTGATCGTGTGAATGGTTGAAGGATCGGTTTGTATCCATGCATTACGATGCGTTGCTGCTCCTCTAACTTGATACGTTTCAAGGTCAAAGACCAGGGCACTTTCAAAAACAAAGGGTGTTCGAATCCCCAACCACTGGGTTAACGCTTCAGTGTATGCTAAAGGCCGACCGGTGCAAATGGAGAGTAGGGGATAGGGTGATTCTCCCTGGGTCTGTCTATCAAGACGCGCTCGTTTATGATAGGCTCGAATCTGACTCAGAGCCTCCCAATCGGGCTCCTGAAAAGGTGTGGCTAAACAGCCATCCACATCGGATACAAAGTATTCAATCATCTACGTTTGTATCCGTTGTAATTGGGTTGGAAACTGGGTTTCGTGCATCAAGGTTCCATTCGTTTAGGTCCCATAGGTACGGTCACCGGCGTCCCCTAATCCTGGGACAATATAGGCTTGTTCATTAAGATGAGAATCTAGTGCGGCGAGGGTAATAGTAACTTCTGGGTGCTCATTTTTGACGCGAGCAACACCTTCAGGCGCACCAATGATACTCAAAACATGAATCTTGTGTGCCCCTTTTGCTTTGAATGAGTCAATACATTGACAAACGGTTCCTCCAGTCGCAAGCATCGGATCGCATATAAACACATTCGAAGAAGTCGTTAAAGGAGGGATTTTTTCATAATAATGACGAGCTTTATGGCTTTCTTCGTCTCGTTCGTAGCCCAAATGAGCCACTTTAACTTCTGGAAATAATTGAATGAAAGGGTCAATCATGGATAATCCTGCTCGAAGTACAGCCACAGCGATGACATCTTCGAGTATTCGATGCCCATCGGTTTGAGAAAGGGGTGTTTCTACAGAAACCTTTGTCGTAGATAACCCTCTAAGAGCTTCTGCAATAAGCAGCGTAGAGATCCTGTTGCTAGCAGCCCTGTAGATTTGGATCGGTGAAGCACTTGCACGAAGCGCGCATAAATCATGGTGGACGAGTGCGTGATCCAGGACGTTCATCTAAGAAGGATCTTTAGGAGTCAGAGGACTTCGCCATACGATCAAAATACTCTTTCGTCGATTTGTAGACGACACCAGAGAGAGCAAACAACGCAATTAAATTGGGGAATGTCATGAGCCCTAATGCGATATCTCCAATGGCCCATATCACTTCAAGCGTCAAAACAGCACCCACAAAGTGCATAGCTATGTAGACCACTTTGTAAGGTAAAATGGATCGATCGCCCGCGAGGTATTGAATAGCCCTATCCCCATAATAACTCCAACTAATAGAGGTGGAAATGGCAAACATGAGCACACAGATTGTGACAATGTATCGCCCACCTTCAAAGGGTAAACCTGCTTCAAAGGCGAGAGCTGTTAAGGGTGCTCCATTTTCTATGACAGCACCGTGCAAACGCCCAACCTCTTCACCATCCATAGTGGAGAACGAGACTCCTTCACCTACAGTAATAAGGCCTGTGAAAGTTTCGGTATTCGCGTCGTCTACATAAATAGGCTCGATCGCTACATCGTTGAAAATGACTGTTCCATTGGTCACTACACCATCTTCCACGATAAGAGTAGTGGCTTCTGGATCCATGGTGTCATCCACAACATATTGAACCTCAGCGTTGATGGGTGTGAAAGAACTTGGGTGTTTCTGATCCCATACCCCTGTGGTGATGATCACAAGTCCTGTCATTGTACAGATGACAAGGGTATCAATAAAGGGTTCTAACAACGCAACAACCCCTTCACGTACGGGCTCTTCGGTCTTTGCAGCCCCGTGAGCAATAGGTGCTGATCCTTGACCCGCTTCGTTTGAAAACAGACCACGTTTAATACCCCAAACCATCGTCAATATAAAAGCACCCGAGCCAACCCCATAGGCCCCTGTCGTCGGATTAAAGGCACTAGAGACGATCAACCAAAGACCTGGAAGAATTTGATCTGCGTTAAGGATCAGAATCACAAGTGCACCCGCAACATATAGGAGTCCCATGATAGGTGTCAAGCGCGCTGTGACTCGGCCAATACGTTTGATCCCACCAATAATGACAATACCCACAATGGTAGCCGTAATAATCCCAGTTGCATATTTAGGGATCAAAAATGTCGATTGCAAGGTGTCGGCGACCGTGTTAGCCTGAACGGCGTTTCCTGTTAAGAAGGAGCAAATCACGGCGAGGAAGGCAAAGGAGACAGCAAGCCATTTCCAGTTAGCCCCAAGACCTTTCTCAATGTAGTACATAGGTCCACCGGAGACACTGCCATCTGCGTTTTGAACTCTATATTTTACAGCAAGAAGGCACTCAGAATACTTCACAGCCATTCCCAAGAATGCGGTAATCCACATCCAAAAAAGTGCACCAGGTCCACCATAATGGATGGCAATGGCGACTCCGGCAATATTCCCAATGCCAACGGTTGCTGATAATGCAGTAGATAGCGCCTGAAAGTGATTTACATCCCCCGTTTCATCAGGATTATCATATGCCCCACGAACAACCTTAAGTCCATGACCAAATTGTCTTAGCTGGATAAATCCCAGTCGAATCGTGATAAATAGACCATAGCTCAATAGCGCTATGATCATGACGGGGATGGCAGAGGGCGTATTCCATACAAGGTTGTTTAGAAAGTCAACAACCGATTCGAGTGCGTCCATGTGCGATGAAGGTTCTTAGAGGCAATGTTAAAAAAGTATTACCAATGTAATAAAAGATTTACGAACTTGCGTGGATAACTGATCAGTATCATCACTAAGGAGACGTTCATTATGACAAAAGCAGACATCGTAGATGTAATATCC